>Ga0247841_10005415_pt1 | contig 20676 bp, 33 predicted proteins | sample LaCruzMarch2015__2_FD_192410 | JGI IMG/M metagenome (GOLD analysis project Ga0247841, IMG submission 192410) | Freshwater microbial communities from meromictic Lake La Cruz, Castile-La Mancha, Spain - LaCruzMarch2015_18m | ecosystem: Environmental > Aquatic > Freshwater > Lake | place: Spain... | reverse complement strand
TTTTAGTATGTTTTAGTACAAAAAAAGGATCGGAAAGATGATCGCTATCCAACACTTCATGGATGAAGAGAAATAGGGACTAAAGTAGTGGCACTTGATTATTCTAAAAATGAAGCACCAGAGGATTACACCTGCAGTAAATGTGGGGTACGGGGGTTAAAACTTTGGCGTCCATATATGACTACTATGGATGGGTTAGAATTGTTTTGCGCCAGGTGTGCAGCATTAGTCTCAGGGGATGATATCTCCACAATAGGGGCTAATGGGGTGAGGCAGGGAAAGTATGGTCCTTCCGATCAAATTGGGGGCTGTGTTCCAGCAGTACCAACCATGGAAGGGACTTACTGGGGATATACCTCGATCCCCCCAGAAGGAGTCTTTTGGTGGAAAAAACTTCCTACAATATCAACCTTAAAGTAGAAACTATTTATGAAAAAAGAACTTGAAGCTCGGTTTGATTTACGTATCGATGCAAGCTTAAAAGAGCAATTCAGAGAATTTTGTGATAAAAAGGGTATAAAACTATCTAAAGGTGGAAGAGAAGCACTCTTGGCATATGTAAGACAAAAAACCCTTATATCCTCTATCATTGAAAATAATCAAAATCCCATATTTTTTAAGAAGTTCAATACAGCATACGACACCCTTCCGAACCCTGTTAAAGAGCTGCTAAATGATATACTTGGGACAGAGGAAGAAAACATAGTAAACCTAACCCCACCGCAGCTCTTAAAAAATACCAGAGTCATTACCTTGAGAGGTCGAAAAGCTTTAAATAAAAAACTGTAGTTGGGTACCCTCTTAATTCGTATATTACAAATAAGAAGTTACCAACCTAACAAAACTACTTAGGATTAAAGTTGTCATGAATAAAGAAGAAACCTTGGAATACTTTTCAAGAATGCATCAGATCCTTGATCTTGGTGGGTATAACAATGCAATGATCGCTGGGCAGCATTTTCTTGAACTTATAAAAGAACATAACATGTGTCTTTCAGAAATTGAGGACACTCTCAGAGAAATGGATAGCAGGATTTACTTAATAGGACTCCCTCTATCATATTTTAAAAGTGAATACACCTTATCGGCTAAGTTACCAGACTCTGATAAGCAGTACAAATATGCCTTGTGGGTTGAACTTAATGGCAAGGATACAGTTGAAGATCTCCTGGTAAGGAACTCTCTGACAGATGTTGACCGTTCCCTTAATGAAACCGGTTTTTTATTGATATCTTCTGAATCACTTGAGCACATTTTAGATACATAGGAGCAATATGAACATCTTGATAGGAATTACCGGTGGGATTTCTGCGTATAAGGGTGCCGATCTTATTGGTGGACTTAAAAACTACTATAAGGATATCAAGGTTATTATGACGGAAAGGTCAAAAGACTTTATCACACCACTTACTATAGCTACGCTATCAAAAAGTCCTGTGTACGATGATACTACTGAATGGGCCCCGCATGGTAGAGTTGACCACGTAGAATTAGCTAATTGGGCGGATGTTTTTGTAGTAGCACCGGCTACCGCTAACACGATAGCAAAACTTGTGATAGGAATGGCTGACAACCTACTTACATCTACATACCTGGCATTTGAATGGTCTGGTAAGAAGAATAGGTACTTTGTTGTTTGTCCAGCCATGAATACTAAGATGTACAACAGTAGTGTGACACAAAAAAATATACTAGAGCTTTCTGAAAGAGTAAACCACATAGTAATACCCCCTGTAGAAGGGTTACTAGCATGTGGGGACTTTGGTATGGGTAAACTTGCCCCAACAAAAACTATTATTGAAGAAATCAGGAGAAATTTAGCATGAAAAATTTCCTAATACTTTGCCTAATCTGCACATGCACAGTATTCTCTGAAGAAAAACTGTATGGTGAAGTACAGGTACAGGACGTCACTAGTATCTATGATGGGGACACTTTTAAATGTAATATAATGGGCTATCCTTCTATAGTCGGTGAGCAAGTTAGCGTCCGAATCTTCGGGATTGATTGTCCTGAAATGAAGGATGAAAGAGAGGCTATAAAAGCAAAGGCCCGTACTGCAAAGCAATATTCGGTAAAACGTCTTCGAGAGGGAAAAGTTATCAAGTTAGTCAATATGCGAAGAGATAAGTACTTTAGGATACTTGCTGAAGTATATATCGATGGTAAAAGTCTCGGAGAAGAGCTTGTTCTCAACGGATTAGCGAAGGCTTACGACGGTGGGACTAAGGTAAGCTGGTAAAGTTTGATTTGATAGAAGCAAAGGCTTTTAGTTCAAAAGTTTGAAATATCCAAATTTATATTAAATGCACAGGAGAGTGTACCTTGTTAAAAATATTAATTACCTCCGGCGGAACTACTGAGAATATGGATGCTGTCAGAGTAATGACCAATATTAGCACCGGTAAATTAGGGGCTATCATCACTGAAAAGCTGGCAATAATACCCAATTATAAAATATACTATGTCCACGGCATACATGCTGTCCTTCCGTTTTCAGGACTGATCACAAATATAGAGTTATTTCCGGTACGGTCTGTAAAAAATGCTATGGATACTATGAAAAAGTTAATTGTTGAAGAGGAAATTGATGTGGTCATCCATAGTATGGCAGTTTCAGACTTCACTTTTAATACGGACATCCCTCTTAAATTGAAATCTAACGACCCTATAGCATTTCTAGAGGCCTTAAAGGGTGTCGCCTCTACGAGTCCTAAGATCATCAGCTATATCAAGACCTGGCGACCACAAACATTCCTTATTGGGTTTAAGTTTGAAGTAGGTATCGGGCATGATGAACTGATTGCTTTGGCAAAAAACTCCATCGAAAAAAACGGCTGTGATTTAGTCATCGCCAATGACAAGGTCAAAATGCAAGAGGCAAATAGTCATGTAGCTCATTTTGTATTCTCAGATGAATTGCTGGCTACACGTACGTTTTCAAACACCACTGTTTCTGGTAAAAAGGAAATAGCTATGGAAATTGCAATGTGCCTGGGCAAGTTAGCTATTTGATGCAACACTACAAGCTTATATTGGAGTTATGGGGGGTAACATGAGTTTGTTTCCTTTCGTTGGGTTTGGTGACAGTATAAATTACGAATTAGAAAACCAAAAAATACAGGAGAAGACATCTTCCGGCGGGTGTGTCCATACTTGGAAAAAGTCTTGCGAGACAGAGGCATTTACTTATTATGTGTGCACTAAGTGTAAAGAAGAAAAAAGAGAGTATTCATGAGAATCAACCACAAACCCTGTATTAAAGGGTACACTTTAGGTCGACCGCTTTCCCCCCTTCCGCCAATACCTGTAGGTAAGAATCACCCTGGAGCTTTTGGTATCGATCGACACCTTCACGTCCATACGGGTGTCGACCTGTATGCCCCACATGGAGCGCCTGTGGCGGCGATAGAGACTGGAAGGGTAATAAAGGTAGCCTGGTTTACCGGTCCTTCTATAGGCCTTCCCTGGTGGCAGGATACTAGGGCGGTATACATTGAAGGGCCCTCTGGTGTAATGAACTATGGAGAGATTCAGGAGTACCCTAATATCAAAGTAGGGGATATAATTTATAAAGGTGAAAATTTTGGGTATGTCATACCCGTTCTCAAAAAATATAAGGGAAGACCTATGAGTATGCTCCACTTTGAGTTGTACGATCATGGGTATGTAGATGACTGGGGGGAATGGAAGATAGGAGAGCCAAATCCAGAGCATCTAAAAGACCCTACTTCAATTTTGTTGAGCATCATGGATAGTGTCCCTATAGCGAGTGACCCGTACAGTAAAAGTTCTGAGGAATATAAGGAGAAATTTCTATGATAAAGGTCCCAATTGCGTACACCTTTGATGGTGTGTTTTATAGTGACGGAAAAAAGTACAAGTATGAAAGCTCTGCCAATACAAGATTCATTTGCCATGAGATAGATTGCCCTGAAAATAAAGTTCAGTTTTCAGCATACTCTACAGTTGAAGTAGATGATGAAGAAGGGCCTAGGATATTATTCTTTTTGGAAGATGTTCTTAGGAGACAACGGTGTGAACTTAAAGATCTTGAAAAAGGGATACTATTACTACAAAGTCAGGGTGTAAAACCATTACACTCACAAACCTGATAAAGAGCTACTAAATGGCATACTTGGGACAGATTGGGAAAGCATCATAAACCTAAACCCCTACAACTCATAAGAGTACCTAAAGCCATTTTCCTAAGAAAGGGACTTAAAGCTTTAAATAAAAGTTGTTGTTGAAAACCTTCTTTAAGGGTATATTACAAATAAGAGGCTATATATTTAACAAAGCCACTAGAGAATTTTTTATTAAAAAAGTCCCTAACACACACACCTAGGAGAATTTTTTATGAAAAGTGTCCCTATAGCACATACCCTTGATACTGATTTTTATAGTGGGGGTAAAAAGTATAGATACGAAGGATTTACGGATACTAAGATAATTTGCCATGAGGTAGACTGCCCTGAAAATAAAGCGCAGTTCTCAGAATTTGACACAGTTGAAGTAGACGATGTAGAGGCATCTAAGATACTATCCCTTATGTATGCCGTTTTACGAAGACAACAGTTTGACATTAAAGCACTTGAAATTGGGGTAGACTCCCTAAAGAGTCAAGGTGTAAAACCCCATATTTTTACCACGCACTCCACTAATATCTTAGAAATGGAGCTGGCATGCGCTCTTCAGTAACTTTTTTAATTTTAGTTGTAGGTATCCTTTCAAATATCTTTGCCTCTGAATCAGGTAAAGCTGCTGCATCTGCCTATGATGCAGGTAGAGAAGCTGATAGATATCAGCGGGAACTTAATTTTGATAAGGGTATGGAAATAGAGCGTAATATCCAAAGGCAAAATGCAGTTTTTTATTCGAGATTAACTGCTGGACAAAAAGAGGGGTATAGAAGAATAGATGCGTATATTAAAAGGGCCACCAGTAACTATTATAGTGATTGCCTAAATATCTCTGCATTAGATATGTATACCCCGATGCCAAGCGAGGAAGATGCTAATAATTGTTATTATTTTAAAATGCATGGTTTGGGAAATAACATCTCTGATGAACAAATAGAAAAAGTATTAAAGATACTTAACATGAGTAATTTCTCTATTGGTTTTGCTCGTCAATGCATTCAAATCATTATCTCAGAAATGACCAATTAACATGAAACCCCTTTCGATATTTTTGGTAAGACACGGAGAATCCGTAGGCAACGTTGATAAGTCCATCTATACACATACCCCAGACTGGAAAGTCCCCCTTACCGAAAAAGGAATCCAGCAAGCTATAGCTGTCGGACACACTCTAGCCCCTCTTATCAGGCAAAATTACAATACCTATAAAAACAATCTATTCACATATTACTGCTCACCGTGGTACCGTGCTAGACAAACTGCAGTGCACTTAAAACAGACTCTTGATTCAATATACAAAGTTGAAACAACGGTTCTACGTGAAGACCCTCGTATCCGGGAACAGGAATGGGGGAACTTTCAAGAAGAGCATCTACAAAAAAAGATAAAAGAGGACCGGCATAGGTATGGTTCTTTTTTCTACCGAATGCCGCACGGAGAATCCGGTGCTGATGCCTATGATCGAATAACCACCTTCATAGATACAATGTATCGAGATTTTGAGAAACATGACTTTCCAGCAAATGCTATAATAATCTCGCACGGATTAGCTATTAAAGTTTTTCTTATGCGCTGGTTCCATTGGACCGTAGAAGATTTCGACAGTTATGATACCCCGGATAATTGCTGTATTATTCAAATGGACCTTCAAGAAGATAACCGGTATAAGTTAATGACTGAGCTTAAAAAGTATTCATAATATTCTATTGATATTAATAGTATAGTATTCTAATTTGAAAGGAATTCTATACTATGAGTAATCAGCCTCTTAATGATGCTTACAATAATCTTATAGCGGTCTTAAACAAAAACGGTTTTAAAAAAGAAGCTTCTGAATTAATAGCTCTCGATACTGTGAATGCTGTTATCTCTGCCCCTACAGCACCCGCCAGGCCTGTTGCACCTTCTGCTCCTCCAGCAAACGGAGGGCGCTTTGAAGCAGAGAGGGCCCAACCTAAAAGTGCTCCTGAAAAAGAAGTTTTCCACGGTCAATCTGGGGGAGTAGCACCGCTGCTTCAGCTAGGTAAGATTATTGACAGAATCGAACAGAACCCTTCTTTTAATAATCTCCCCAAAAACGTTATTACTGGACTCCTCAAGATTAAGAAGATGACTGGCAATGCTTTTAGATATGCTTCTGAAAAAGAAGCCCTTTTTGGCATGCAAAGAAATCCTCTTAAAGATTTGAAAAGTGCCTTACAAAATTTTGATAAAAAGCATCCTGATTATCACAAGTTACCTGACGATGTTCTTCAGGCAATTTACAAACTGGATACTACGGTGGATAAAGCTATCGAAGCCCTACCTAGAGAAAAAGGTATCCTGGAAAAAGGAATGGATGTCGCACACGGATTTGCAGATAAGGGTAGAGATATTGCAAAAGGTGTAATGGATAAGGGCAAAGGGGTAATCGAAAAAGGCAAGGATATCGCCTACGGTCTTGCTGAAAAAGGGCAGGAAATTAAACAGGACATAAAAAGTAAGATAGACCAGGCAGGAGTAAACAGAGCTACCAGGGATAAGCAAAGAGAAGAAGAAACTAATACCTTCAGAGCAAAACAAGAGGGTGCTATCAAGGCCCTTAAATCAGGCCTTTCTCAGTATAAGATGTACAAGGACATCTTCTATAGACTCCCTCAACAGATAATAAAAGAATTGGAAAATATTGGACTGGGAGTTGATGACCTTAATAACGTCGCTACAGCAAAAGTTGCCTGTCATGTTAATAATACCCTTTTGAACTACATTAGATCAAAAGAGGCCTATGCCCATACGGAACCAAAAAAGATTAATAAAGAGGCTATGGATTTTTCTAGCATTGGCAGTCTTCTCACACTTAAAGATAAGCTGGATGATAGGGAACTGTCCCGGGCTATAAGACTTGCGATCGCTGCAGAGCTTGATGCTGTGCATCTCTATGAACTTATTGTGGATAGCACTGATAATGAGATGGTAAAAAAAGTCTTACAATCTATAAGTAATGAGGAAAAAATTCATGCAGGAGAACTTCAGGAATTACTTAAGAAGTTTGATCCGGAGAATGAGAAGTTTCTCGAAGAAGGTAAAAAAGAAGTAGAAGATGAAAAATAGTGTTTGACTTCTCTTATTTTTAGGTGTATATTAATAACATGTTTAAAATAACTCCAAATAACCCCAAGAATAATCAGCAACCTATAAACATAGGCTCGTTTGGGGATATTTGTACTTAAGTAAGAGTTTAGCTAAACCTTAAAAAGACCCCGACGAGCATCAGTTCGCCGGGGTCTTTTTTTTTTGCTTTAAAGTTCTTTGACATTTCCGTATATTAAAACTATCTATTGTACTCTATTTTTTTTCAAAAGGTGGGTGTCATGAAAAAGTGGGTAGTTATTGGGATTGTAGTACTTGGAGTCCTCGGTATTGGATATGAAATCTGGAACCAAAGCTATTCAAATGGTCTGGTCAATTTCACGTCAAGAGATTCTTCCTCTACAGAGGTTAGCCCCTGGATTCTCTTTAATAGCATTTCAGCAGATGATACTGATGGACTCTATGAAGTTATCTGGGATCAGAAATATGGGACAACAAAAAAAGTTTATTGCAAAGCTATCTTCAAGAATGACAAGACTAACCAATTCAAACTTATAGCGCCATGGTTAGAAGCTCTTATTATTGAAAGTCAAAACACAAATGATATGAAGATTAACAAGGTTTCAAAAAAAGATGCACCAGATTACTCGAACAATAAATGATAGTGGTCTCGTTGAAGTACAGTTTACTAACAATGACATATACTCCAAATCGGATTTAAAATTATTTGCAGAGGTAGTCTGTGTAAAAATTGGCCTTAATAATTTGAAGAAGTTTGTAGAGAGCAATGGTTATAATCACTATTGTATCCGAGAGCATATCCGTAAGATAGCTAAGGGAACAGAAGAAGGTCATTGGAACCCAATAACCCCAACATCAATGGAATACCACGAAAGTTTATTTGATGTCATGTATATAAAAAACTTGATGAGCTTCCTCTAATGATCAATGGGGATAAAGACCTTGTACCTGTAGTAAACTGGAGATTTGAAATAGCTAAATAGATTTTATTGAGGTGTAGCTCAGTTGGCAGAGCACTTGACTGTTGACAAAATGGCAGCTCTTGTAAGAAATTATAAGATGAAAACCGTGCGAATTCGGGGAACCCCCTCAGGTAATGCTGGAGGCAATCCCGAGCCAAGCAGGAGAAAAAAATCTCCGGGCGTGTGTAGAGACTAGGGGCACGGCACCTAAATCCGAAAGGGTATGGTGATGGTATAGTCCAGCCCTGCATGAAAATGTGGGATTAGCTGTAATCAAGTTGTCGGGGGTTCGAGGCCCTCCACCTCAGTTTATAATAATTTTTGTTAATGTTAACAGGTAAGAGTTAATGAAGAAGGAAAAAGAGCAGGAACAAGCAATAAACTTAAGACTTAAAGGAATGTCCTTATTAAATATTGCTAATACCCTGGGAGTATCAAAAGGATCTGTGAGTACCTGGGTAAGGGAAATACCTATACCAGAAAATTTCACCAATACCTATAGGACTTCCAGAAGGATAAAAAGAGAAGAAATAGCCGACAAGATAAGACAAGAAAAAATTAAGCATAGAGAGTACTTAAAAGAGCACGTATATGAGCACATTAAGCAGGTATCAAATACAGGGAAGCCCCTATTTGAAGATATAAGATTATTAAGTGGTGATCAGAGATGGATGGTCCCTGTTCCGCTTGACTACGTAGGTAAATCTTATATAAAAAATCTATATGTCTATGAACATCGGTTAGTAATGGAATTACATATATGCAGGTTATTAGAGGAAAATGAAGTAGTGCACCATATCAATGAAAATAAACTTGATAATAGGCTCGAAAACCTAACCCTAATGTCCATTACAAGGCATGTTATAAGACACAGTAAACCAGCAATACCCTTAATTTTAATCTGTGCGTTTTGTGGTAAGCCATTTAAAAGATATAAGTCTAAGTATAAGAAAGATAGAAAGAATAATTTTTGTTGTTTGTCTCATGCTAATTATTTTCAACAGAAAGAACGTAGAATAAAAAAAATGAATCGAGATGTAGCATCAGATGGTTAGAGCGCCTGAACCATGCTCAGGAGGGTCGTAAGTTCGAGTCTTACCTTCTCGATTTTTAAATTTTTTACATAGGATAATAACGAGATGTAGCGCAGTCTGGTAGCGCACTGGTTTTGGGAACCAGGGGTCCGGGGTTCAAATCCCCGCTTCTCGATTTGTCAATTACTTTTAATAACGAGATGTAGCGTAACCTGGTATCGCACCTGCTTTGGGAGCAGGGGGTTGGGCGTTCGAATCGCCCCATCTCGATATATAATATCTTAACAGAAGGTACAGACACAAGATGGTACCCCACCACGAATGGGGAATAGCCTTATGTTGTGCTTCCGGGAGCGGATTGATCATTACGCAAACGGTGACAATACTTGTGCATGTAGGCATACAGTCTGTATCTTCTTAAATTTTATTGGGGTATAGCTCAATTGGTGGAGCCCTGGTCCTTGAAATCAGTGGTTGCAGGTTCGAGACCTGCTACCCCAGCCAATTTTTATTATTACTGAAGTGTGGCGGAACTGGCAGACGCGCCACTCTGTTAAAGTGGTTTTTTGGGGGTTCGAAGCCCTCCACTTCAGCCAAATTTTAAATCCCTTATACTAAGAGGCCTTACAGATGTATAACTCTTTTTTTCGTAGCAAAATCAGGCGGATGGAACGTTTCCTTAAGGATAACCCTGAACCTGCAGCGCCTCCAAAAACACCTGAGAATCAGAATATCTGGTACTCCTATAAGATTGATCCAGTCACACACGAGTTGATTTATTCAGAAAAAGAATAACTTATACCTACTCAAAAAAGTTATATTGGAGTGTAGCCTAGTGGTAAGGCCTCGGACTCTGAATCCGATACTCGCAGGTTCAACCCCTGCCACTCCTGCCATAAATAATATTGAAGGTCTGTCTTATAGTAGAGGAATCTTATGAAAAGAATTGGTTTTGTAGGTGTCCCAGGGTCTGGTAAATCAAGCGTAGCACGAGGTGTCGCAGCCAAGTCATATGATAAGATTGGTAAGATTGAACTAGTGGCAGAATATGCTAGAAGATACATCAATAAATACGGTCCGGTCGATAATGTCGCCGATCAATACAAAATTATGCAAAAGCAATTGGAATGGGAAGATGCTATCCCGGCAGCAGACGTAGATGTAATGCTTACAGATGGTCCTGTGCATATGGGTTTTCTTTATGCTATGGAAATTAGGAAGACTAATAGCGTGAAAGATACCATGTATATAAATGATATCTTCAAAAGAATGAGTAGAATTAACTGCCCCTCAAGGTATGAAATAATTTTTCATTTACCTCCTCTATGGGAACCTTCAAATGATGGGACAAGGCCCCAGTACCAATTTGAGAAAAGTTGGCGAGATGATGCTGATAAAAAGATACAGTTTATATTTCAATTATTTCCGCCAAAGCATATTGTAACTCTTGAGTCGATCACTCTAGAAGACCGCATAAATGAAGTTTTTGTCCATTGTGAAAAATTTCTAAAACCGGTGGTCGGAGAATAAAAATGATATCCAAGGCGATCATAAGAGCATACCAAGAAAAGTACCTACGAAAATGGGAGGTACTTTACTTTGCTGTAGACTTACATGGTACGATCATAGAACGATATACTGGAAAAGATATAAATGCTTATAACGGTGCTGAAGAAGTACTTAGGTATTTATCCAATGTCCCCCACATAGTTCTTATCCTATACACAAGCACCTCCAGGGAAGACCTCGCCCCCTTTTATGAGTGGTGCTCTAAAAAAGGTATTACCTTCAAATATCTTAATGAAAATCCGGAATGTCTTAATAATAAAACTGGTGATTTTTCCAAAAAGTTTTACTTTAACGTACTGCTTGATGACCGGGCTGGGTTCGACCCTACCAGTGACTGGAGTAAAACCATGTCAAGTGTTGGTCTTGCACAGTTAGTAATAGACTGTCCCCATATAGCTAAGTGTACAAATAGTCTAAAACATTCCTTAGATCTTCAGTTGTGCCGATCTTGTGTCTCTAATAACTTTGCGATCTATGCAGAATAACCCCTTAGTGAAAAAGCAATATAACTCTTTTATAGTAGAACTACGCCTTATCTGCTGGGTAGAAGAACTTGTTGATGGTATTATGTACGCACGGGGGAGAGACTTCAAAGGTTTGAATCCGGATGTATTTTTTGAACTTGCTGCTGTTGATGTTAGTAGCAAATACCAAAAGCTTATTAGAGAAGGGGCTATATTTAAAGTTATAGTCGGGTACGTAATGACACAAGATGGGCAGAAAAAGCATAAGACTCGAATAAGCTTCCGTAAATACTTCCCTATATCCGCCAAAAGATTAGAAGACATTTCTATAAAAGCGGACCTCCTTGCTAAAGCTCTAGGTATAACTCGGTAACCTCTCTGGATCGTTTGTCACTGTTACTTTATAATTACCCTATGAAAACATTTATGTAAGATTTGAGAGGGAATACATCGTGGATGAAGTTTGTCAGAGTAAAAAGCATATTGACGAGATCTTAGCCAGTATAGATTTTGAAAAGGCCTGGACAGAAGTCCCCCCTAATGATCGACAGGTTCGTATAGAGGATGATTCACCAGATGGGAAACTTGCGGTAGTATTCTCTAATGATGGAGATGGCTGGATTGCAGTTTATCCCTCTAAGCAAAGCAGTCTGTATAAGGGCTTAAGATTCCGTGTCCCAGGTTGCGGTGGCGGGCAGTCTTCAAGGGTTAGGCAGGCTCTTATGGTATTAGCCTTAGCTATCAAAGCGGACAATGAAGATAATGACAGACACACATAACTTATGTCTATTTAAAAATAATTTAAATAAATGTTAAATTTATGCTGTACACTCAAATATAAATAGTATATTACAGAATATCCGTTAGATATCTAAAAAAGGAAATCTTATATGAAAATTGCAAGAGCTATGAAAGAGATCGCCCGTTTAAAGGGAGAGATCAAAGATCTTAAGCATAGAACACAGAGCTGTCTATCAGTTATAGATGGAAGCCCTTTTAATGAAATTTTTGAGGATCTCTACGCTACCCTTAAAGATCGTCTAAACAAAGTATCGAGTCTTAAGAATGCTATTGTTTGTGCTAATGTGGCGCATGACATGCATAGGTATATTATAACCCTCGGGGAATTAAAGAGCTACTTGGATTTCTTAAAAGAATTTGAGCTTAAATCTGGGGTGCAGGAATCAAGGTATTCTGATTCCCATAACACATATGTCTCCCAAGTTTCTATTAAAGAAAAAAACACAGCCATTCAAGAAACTCAGCAGGAAATTAATAGAATCACTGATATTCTCGACGAATTTAATGCTAAAACAGATATTGGGGAAACCAAAGAGATTGTCCTAAATTTACCAAAGATCAAGGATTAGTCCTTCGGGATTGATTTAAAATCTGAGGTTCCAAAAACTGGTTAAAAAGATATCGCCTTATAGGTTAATTTAGGTTTTCTTGTTTTCAGTTTTTTGTTAGGAGCCGATTGGTCATGGTTTTATGTTTTTGTGACAATCTCTTTTTCCCCTTTATTCTTTAACTTTTATATCTGAATGTTTTGAAAGGAAGTACTTGTGAATAAATCTTTTCTTTCTGTACTCTTTGTGGCTCTCACCCTGCTAATGCCCTTGGAAATCCTGTCAAGAGGTGGCAGTTCCTCCAGCTCATCTTCTAGTTCCTCAAAATCGTCAAGTTCAAGGTCAAGTAGCTCTTCAAGTTTTTCCAAACCGTCAACTAGCTACTCCAAGCCATCAACAAGCTATTCCAAACCGTCAAGTAGCTTTTAGAGTACTAAGCCCTCAAGCAGTGGTTCTATCACGACAAGTACCCCTACTGTACCGAGCAAGCCTACTACACCAAGCAGCTCTCCAAGTTTAACCTCACGAAGTACAACAAAAAGTAGTACTATTAAGAGTACCCCAACCGCCTCATATGACTCAAAACCAAGAGCTGTAGCAAGTAGTTCTATGGATAAGAAACAAGCAAAAGCTATCGCGAGTCAAAACAAGGTAGCTGCTACAAAATACGGTTCTAAAACAAATGCTGAACAAGCTTTCCGGGATAAACTCTATGCCAGCAATCGGTACAATACACCAACGCCACCAGCAGTTCAACCTGCCAGTGTCCCTCGAACTATCATTATAAATAACACCTCGGTTTCCCCCTCCTACGGGATATTACCTGGTGGGTACTATGGTTACGGGTATATGGACCCTATGACACATGTGATGGTCGCTCTTGCTGCTAATCAGATGATGGTCAATAATTCCATGATGAGAGAATCTGGTTATGGACAGTGGGGTGATGATGGTCGTCCGGTAATCGTCCATGATAGTAGCCCAGTGACAGGTATCGTCTATATCCTGATAATTCTTGGGGTAGTTGCTCTTGTAATTTTTGTTGTGCGGAAGGCAGCGTAAAACATGGAAAAAATCTCAGATATTCTAAACTATGGTGTTAAAGACATTATTACACTATCTGACATTCAGACTCAATTAGAGTTTAATAATCTGGAGGTTGATTTTACCATTGTAAGTACTCGGAAGTATAAACATCCTGATGACATTTTCTCTCTTACCTGTTATATAGCATCTTATCAAGCTTCTCGTGGTGTTGAAGCACAGCAGATTATGTTAGTTGTCAGACAAATTGAGAAAGATTTTGATCTGAGGGTTTATTATTTAGACAGTGATGGTCCTTCAGACAATTTTGAAGCTATATTTGAAAAAGATGGCAACGACTTAATCGACCGGTTTGATGTCGATCTCCATTTTGATTCAGACACACTTCCTGTAACTTGGGATAAACAGGGACAGAGTACTTTTGGTGTGGAGTGCTCTGCATCAGAATCATCAGATGTGCTTTGTAAGACAATTGCAACCTATTTTACTAATGATGACACCCGAGGAAACCCGCACTGTTTTATTGAGTGGACGGGGGATAAATTTGGTGGGTATATCGAGATATGGTATGGTTGTGAAATTCAAAATACTGACATTGAAATGTTTCATACAAAAATATAAGGTGTCTATATATTAAAACTGGGAGGAGCACTCCCAGTATACGCTATCTAAGAAAAATACGACTATTATTTAATGCAGCTATAGTCAAATTATTTAAAAAAGGAAAGTTAGATGCGATATCCTCTTGAAAAAGCTAGTAGTATCCCCGGTAGCGGTTATGCGCTATACCTCCATTTAATGAATAATACCCACATTTCCGCTAAGCTTTCCCATGATATATGGTACAATGGTTGTGAAAAATTACGTCAGGATGCGACACATCCGTTTCAGGGTTTTTTCCCAGTTAGGGCCACTCTTAAGCTTTCTTATGCTGGAAGTCCTATGCAAGATTACACCTTTACTGGTAAAGAAAAAAACCCTGTATATGTAGGGGAGTTATCTCAGGAAGCAAAGGATATGTTAGGAATTTCCCCACAAGCTGCAGATACTGATAAAGTGTATAACCCCTCATTTATCCCTTATGAAAACCTATCTGAAAAAACAAAAAAAGATAATGAACTCCCAGCACTTTCTTTAGCAAAAAGCATATCCTCGTACTTAAGTGCTGACGATGCCCTCTTTACGGAAAGTTCTACTGTCACAATGCTTTTGGCGGCTATTGGTAACGCAAACTCCAGGGAGATGCGTCATATCCTCCATGGTAATCACGTTGCCTGGTGCGCTTCGCGATTCATTCAAAGCAGCATCATGGAAGAGGACATCAAAAAGAATTTTTATGGTCAAAATGATATTGAATTTTTTATAAAAGATATCGGGACTGTTATTCCTCCTATGCTTTACTGCCTTGCCATACTTGGGGTAAACCCTTCTTTAGCAATAGAGAACCTTGACTATGACTTATACGGGGTAAAAGTAGCAGCAAAAGAGATGTCTAGATATATGTTTGGTCGCTCATAAAAACGTGAAGGTACTATAAAAATGACTGAAGAATACCGTAAAGAAATAGCCCGTTCTTTAATAAGTGACCCTTCTGATAGCTTTTTCAGTGAGCTTTCTTTTGGGGAGCTTCAAGCTTTTTATGGTGTCTGCGCCTGCACCCCTGTACCAAGTACTGCGAGTTGTGCAAGAGATGAAGCCAGGAGAATAATTGGTGAACCTGAATCATCTGAGTTATGTCGACAAGCTTTATACAAATCAAATTATATGTACAAAGGCGGGTCTAAACCATGAAAAAATTTATATGTCTTATGGCATTAGTCGTAGTCGTATCCGCAGAGACATTGAAAGTAGGGATACACGACTTCCCGCCATGCGTTATGCATGAACTAGGGGAGAAACCTACAGGATTTGATATTGAAGTTTTTGAAGCTGTCGCAAAAAATGCTGGGTATACAATAGACTATCTCTACCCTACCAGTTTCCCAGATTTATTGGCTTTTGTAGAAAAAGGTTTTTATGATGTAGGGATATCGGGGATTACTATAACAGGTGATCGTGAAAAAGTTATGGACTTCACACACCCCTACCTCAATAGTGGGCTAATGATCTGTATTAACAAAGATTCCTCCACAAACCCCTTAGGGACTTTCTGGAGATACCTCAATAATATGGGCCCAATGCTTCTAGTGATCCTTATCTTTACTTGCATCTGTGGGGTCTTAATATTTTTTGTTGAAAAAAAATTCTCAAAAGAAAATAGCATGTTCAACCCTGATAAACCGCTATTAGGCATCCTTAATGGTTACTATTTCTCCAATGTTTTCTCAAGCACTGTAGGGTTCGGAGATCTCGTCCCTAAGTCTTCCCCGGGCAAGATTCTTACGGTTATCATGGTTATCATAGGGGTGTACTTTATCTTTCCATATGCTATAGCTAATATGAATATGGCACTACAGCAGGAACGGAGTGCCTACAGTATCAGTAGCGTGGAAGATCTTCCTGGTAAGATTGTCGCTACAGAAGAGGCTACCACCTCAGAAGGTTTCCTAAAAAAGCTTGGGTGCAATGTACGCGCCACTAAGAGTATCGATGAAGCATACGGGATGTTGAGTGTACAAAAAGCAGATGCAGTTGTATTTGATATGCCTACTATAAAGTACTTTGTAAAAAATAAGGGTAAGAATAAGTTAGTTACTTCAGGGGCACTATTTGATCGACAGACATACGGGTTTGCGCTCCAACAAAATAGCCCTTATCGAGAAAAGCTAAACGAATCCCTGGCGGATTTTATGCGGACGGATAAGTACTGGGAACTACACCTGAAATGGTTTGGGGAGGAATAACAAATGATACTAAAACTTTCAGACGTTCAAGCTGGAGTCATTACTGACCATGAAAAAGATGCTATTTATAAGCAAACTTTTATAAAAAAGCTCAGAAGTTCTAGTTACTTAACAAAAGACTATCGGTATAATAGGGACAATACTGAAAACTTTGAAAAGATAAAAACCGAGACGGATAACATAGAGATAGGCTCAAAGATCTTCCATGAAAGTTACTTAGAGTATCTTGAAAATTGTTGGGGTAAGCATTTCAGTATTGTGGTTACACCAGATATCATATGGTACACCATTTTATGTGAGTTCGCTTCTCTTGTTAAAGCTAATCCGGAATCATACAGAAGTCTTTTTACGGATTCTCAGGATAAAAAAGAAATTAGTATTAGCTCAAGTGACCCGGTTATTATGCCTTTAGACAGTCTTGTGGAGGCCCTGAAGGGAGTTATTCCTTCAGATGTCTCAATGTACTTCCCTGAGCTTGGGTTCACAAAGAACAGCGCCCATGCATTTCTTACCGCGTTTTGTGATACTTGTAGTCCTTTTTATAACTATTCTATGTACCTCTGTGGTTTCCCGCACATTGATATTAAAGGGAATATCGAAGACTGGAAACTTTTGAAAGAGCACTGGGTAAATTTAAAAGGTGCCGTTCAAAACCAAGCTTGGGCACTTAGGGTTGCCAAAGTTATTGATTGGATCTTAGTGAACTTTAATGATATTAATTTTTGGAAAAACATTTTTCAAATCAAGAAATGCGGATCAGGGCATCAGACCACAGTATCGGGATGGTTTGTTGACTTATTTGTAAATAAACCCGAGGTCCCCTACGTAAGTAACTATCCTGCGCATATCTCTAAGGTGCGGTACACTCAGATAGAATCTCAGCAAATTTATGAGATGAATACCGGTTTATTCAGTAGCACTCAGATGGAAGAGTTTATGGTTCCGAGTTTCTCAAATGTAATATATAATTTAACTGATTTCAAAGTTGCCCCTACTTCTTGTGGTGATTTGAAATCTGTCACTGAGGCATTAAAATTAAATTATGAAACAATTATATTGCCTTAATTTGGTATAAATTGGATAAAGGCAGTAAGATATGACTGACCCGTTTAATAAAATTGTAAAGTTTAGTCCACAAAGAATCCTTGGTTTTGTTGCAGAATGCCCAGAGGGTTTATCTACACAAAGTGATATTGGACTTGCTTGGAGATTATCTGGGCGATTTTGGAATATAATGCGTTCTTGGTTGTTACTTCAAAACATTAGCAACCACATAAGATATATAATTTTAAATTCCTACCCAGAAAACAATTTTGCGTATGGACCAAAGGAATGCACGGTACGAAATGACTGTAGAAGCTCAGGGGAACCTATGATTAAAGGAATAGCAGGAAATTACATCCCTTATGCAATGCGTGAGGGGGGTTTCAGCTTTGATATCAGAATAGAGAAGAATGTTACCATAAACGGAACAGGTTATGCCTCCCAGGAAGAGAGGGATAGCGAAGCTCAGAGAGTAGCCCTTGAATTAGGGATTACTCTTGCACTTAATGATATTACCTTTAAATAGTATAACCCTTTCCCTACTGGATTGTATTATTTTAGAGGTATGTACACATCTTACTTTGCCATATCTAATACCCATCCAAATGCCGTCTCTATAGCAGGTAGAGCCCCTGAATGGTATCACGGTAGGGAGTATAAGAAGTTAGCCCCTACCTTAAGTATCTTTAAAAAGTATAAAGCAGATGGTGACACCTTATACTACACAGAGCACTACTATAAAGAAGTCCTTCAAAAACTTGATCCTAAAAAGGTATTTGAAGAATTAGGTCCTCATGCCGTCCTTCTGTGTTATGAAACCCCTGGTAAATTCTGTCATAGACATCTTGTAGCTAAGTGGCTCTCTGATGAACTCGGGGTAGAAGTTTTAGAGCTTAAAAAGTAAATGAGATACTTAAAAGAAGTCACTGTAGAAGTTACTCAGAAGTGTTATTCTTCCTGCCTGTTCTGCTCTTCTTTAAGCAGCCCTCTTTGTGATAATGAAATCCCCCTGGAAATGTTAAAAGAAATTTCCCGATTTAGCCTTTCAAATAAGCTTGATTCAATAAACATATCCGGTGGTGAACCCTTATTAAGATCAGATATAGAAGATCTTATAGCGTATAATGAATCTATTGGATTGAAATCCTGTGTATACACCTCTGGAAATATCAAAGATACTAAGAAGTTTGGTGCTATAATAGATAAGACACTTTCAAAAAGAAGTGTTAAGTTTATCTTCAATTATCCGTCTTGTCAAAAAGATATTTTTCAGTATCTTATAAAAAATACTCGATTTGAGCCCTCTCAAATTGATTCCCACATAGCGTATCTTTTGTCTGAGGGTATTGAAGTTGAAGCACATATTGTACCTAACGCAATAAATGTAGGGCATTTGTTCGAAACCATAACACATCTTAAATCACTGGGTATTAAAAAAGTTAGCCTTCTTCGTCTTGTACTGCAGGGAAGAGCTAAGACAAATGAGAAAGTGTTAACCTCAGGGGATTTCTATAGCAGACTGGAATTGGGCTTAACAAAGATACTTGGGACCCTTCCTGACAAAGACTTTGAAATTCGTTTAGGGACACCCTTTAGCGACCCTACAGCTGTCCCGTGCGAATGCCTTGCCGGTGTAAGCAAACTACTCTTTAGATATGACGGGGTAGTTTTTCCTTGTGAAGCATTTAAAGAATCACCGGTAAATGAAAAATATATCCTCGGAAATATCTACCATGATTCTTTAGACTCAATATGGAGTAATCCTGTGGTCCATAAGACCTTAAGACACCTACGCTGTGAATTAATAGGCTCTAAAGAAGCTTGCCCCGCCCAAGTGTTATACCAAAAAACAAAATAAAAGACACTTAATATCCCCTATTTTAGTATATTTCATTAGTATTAAGTTTAAAAAAGTACCACACTCAATTATATTAATAGGGAACTCTTTTCGGAGAAGTGAAAAAGATGAGTGGTCAAGATAAGAAAATAAAACGACCCGTTAATGTTGATCTAGAGGGTCGCCTTAGAGTCATAGGTCAGAGTAGAGCTAGTTTCCAGTTCGTAAGTGATGAAGGAGATGGCTATGATATCTTTGCCCTATACAAGGCTGGCGAGGGCCCACATCTTATGCCGAAACATTTTGAAGAGTGGGCAGAGCAGTTAGAGTACGTGGCGGAGTGGTGCCGGAAAAAAGCTGCTGAATTGTCAAAAAATAATTCTATTGAGAGCAAAGAAGACTGAATATGGATCTTCAAGAAGCAACAGTAGCTATGGCTGCACTTATGAGGGGTGAGATGGATTTCTATAAAGAACATCTTGAAGGGGCCCGAGTTGGTGATCTACAAGAAAGTAAAAGGTATAAAACTGCCTTACGAGAATACGAGTGGTTACAGAGTAATACCCGTGAATTTGGAAATACCCTTGCTGCTAACCCATCTTTTTTTGGCATTATGGAATCATGGAAAGTTGTCATAAAAGGAACTGCTGGTGTTGGTAAAGAAAGTATAGAGAATGCACTGGAGACTGATGATATCGAAGATCTTATTAGTCGGTGTGGCAGTCTCCCTGTTAATATTATAGAGCATATCAAAAGTAAGGGTCTTCTTCTTTGTGATATGAGTGCCGGTGAAGATGGTTGGGATATTTCGGTGCGGTGTACTGAAAAAAATTCCAAGCTGTTATGTTTTGATATGCATAAAAAATATTTTAAGACAATAGAGCTAAAACTTATAGTAATTTCAAGAAGATTCTCCGGGCATTGCCTACCAGGGTTATACACCTGGGATGATGCCGTTAATTTCTTAAAAGTATGTGGGATTTGATTTCACATTCTTGTTTGTTATTAGGCAGTATACCTAATAAACTGTGCAGAGATATTCGAACCTTAAGTTCATGGGGTGCATATGGAAGTCTCTAAGATAGCATATAATAATGCTATTTTAAATCTAAGGGAATGTCGGGACAAAAGTCCTATCCTAACATCCTACCCCTTAAAGTTATGTATAGAAACTAATAGTACCTGTAATTTAAAGTGTTCCTACTGCTACCCCGTTGAAGCACGTGCAAATAAGAACATGAGCATGGATATGTTCCGGGCAATTGAGCAGCAGTTATTTGATAAGGTATGCGAAGTAA
>Ga0247841_10005414_pt1 | contig 20680 bp, 24 predicted proteins | sample LaCruzMarch2015__2_FD_192410 | JGI IMG/M metagenome (GOLD analysis project Ga0247841, IMG submission 192410) | Freshwater microbial communities from meromictic Lake La Cruz, Castile-La Mancha, Spain - LaCruzMarch2015_18m | ecosystem: Environmental > Aquatic > Freshwater > Lake | place: Spain... | reverse complement strand
AAAGAATTCTTCCAAGAATTAAGGCAAGAATTAAAAAATTATCTCGGGCAAATGTTTATCTGGTATGAATATATTAGCGAGGAAGAAATATCGGGTCATCTTCGCTTCGCTGCCAGACGCACTAATCTTCCCTCTATTTCACTTGACCCCGTTTATTTTCCGGGCGACTTCCCCCTAGCTTTAACTCGAGCAGTCGATCTTAACTTAGCTGATCGCGGCTTAAGACATCGTTTTGCTAGCTCAAGCCTGCTAAAGCAACTCAAATCCATAAAAGAGAGTGGCGTAAAAGAAGTTTGTTTAGTCGACGATGTAATTTTTTCTGGCGTGCTCGCCACAAGGGTAATAGAACTACTTTCTTACCTTGGTATTAAAGTAAAATCAGTTTGTGCCGGTGTTGGTATTAACGAGGGCTTAAATAGAATAAACCAGTCCCGTGAAATTTGCTGCGCTCGTGTCTACGAAGAGGTGGCCGATGAAGTCTGCGAACGAGATTTTTATCTTGGCGTTCCCTATTCCGGAAGATCCCTCATGGGCGAAAAAAATATCGGCCTACCCTATTTTCTTCCCTTTGGCAGCCCGACTAAATGGGCTTCTATCCCGGAGCAAAAACAAAAAGAGTTTTCTCGCTTTTGTCTCTGGCAATCAATCATTCTCTTTAGAGAGATTGAAAAATCGTCACAGAAAGTTATAAGCTGTCGCGACATTGAGCGCCAAGTTCCCGGTCAACCGCAAAACGGTTTGTATTTAAATTTTTTGAAAAGTGTAAATGTTTGATTATTTAAAAAATACCTTAGCGCTTAGCGTCAAAGGTATTTTTTCGTTAGAGTTATTCCGATGAGCAGGGCCACGAGGCCAACTAAATAGCCGGTGATAACGTCACTAAAATAATGCACGCCTAAATAAAGCCGACTGAGGCCAATTAGAAAAGCCAGTAAAACTGCGCTAATAATTATTAAGCATTTATATCTTTCTTTCAAAACTTTAATTAGAACATAGGCCAAAAAACCATAGAAGGCAATGGCCGCGGTTGCGTGCCCGCTCGGAAACGAAAAACCAGACTCTAAAAAAACGGCTGATAGCGGTCGCGCGCGATAAAGCCAAATCTTCCCTAAAAAAGTTATTATTTCCGCTCCAGCAATAACTAAAACCAAAGGAAAAATAAATATATTTTTTTTCTTTATATATAGGAGGATAGTAATAAGCAGTATAAACGGGACCAGGAATTGATAGTTGCCCAAAAAGCTAATCGCCGTAAATATCTTAATTCCCCATTCGCTTCTTAGCGCCACGAATATAGTCGCTAATTGCTGATCAAAATTATTTAAGAAAAATTGTTGGAAAAAATTATTTATCATTCTAATCTCGCACTTGAAAAAAATCGCAGTGCGCGTTCGCCGCTACGTTACTTTTTGCCTCCGAGCAAAAACCCTGACCATCCTCTTCGGAAAAACTGGTGCAGTTTTTGCATTGCCTCTCTTCGTCTGGCCAATTTTCTTTAAAATCCGCTTCAATTTCGTGTGACATATGTTTTGTAAATTAAATAAAATCATTTTATTGTGTATTAATTATATCATACTGTCAAAAAGCAATAAACTCGATATATAATTGAAATAATGATAAAATTTTAAAAGAAGCATAATTTATATATTTTAATAAAATTGTCAAATGACCAGCCTACAAAAAAACTACCAATTTATCGAATCAACTATTAGCCTTTGTCCTTTTTGCCTAAAAAAAGTTGATGCTAAAATTATCTTAGAAAACAAAAAAATATTTATCTTAAAATATTGCCCTCAACATGGTGAGCAAAAAGAGCTTCTTGAAGAGGATTCAAGCTACTACCAAAAAAGAATGCTCTATACTAAGCCCGGCTCAGTTTCTAAAACTCAAACCGAGCGCAAGCATAATTGTCCCTTTGACTGCGGTCTTTGCCCGGAGCACGAGCAGCATTCTTGCATTGCTTTAATTGAAATAACTAATAACTGTGATTTAAAATGCCCCCTCTGCTACGCACATAGCGGTCAGGGCGAGCCTCTCCCTCTTAAAAAAATCGACGAGATGCTCGACTTCTTTCTTGATTCCGAATTCGGTAACGGCGAAATACTACAAATTAGTGGTGGTGAGCCAACCACTCATCCACAAATTATCGATATTATTAAATTAGCCCGTGCTAAATCAATTAAATACGTCATGCTCAATACCAATGGTTTGCGTTTAGCGAGTGACGAAAACTTTGTAAAGGAGTTAAGTCAATTTACCGGCGGGTTTGAGGTTTATCTTCAATTTGATGGTTTTAGTAAAGAAACACATCAAAAACTAAGAGGCCGAGATTTAACAATGATAAAAAAGCAGGCGCTCGATAATCTAATTAAATACAAAATTCCTGTCACTTTAGTGGCAACGATTGAACGCGGGGTCAACGACCAAGAAATCGGCAAAATCGTTGAATTCGGAATGAACACAAAATATATTCGTGGTATTAATTTCCAACCCGTTGCGTTTTTCGGCCGTCTTAATGATATAAATACTAAGAATAGAATTACTGTTACGGGAATTATTGATAAAATTGCCAAGCAGACTAAAGGCCTTATAAAAAATGAAGACTTCATTCCTCTTCCCTGCAATGTTGATCGCGTCGCTTTCACTTACTTTTATCGTGTGGGCGAAGAATTCGTTCCTCTAACCCGAGATTTAAATATGGAAAATTATTTACCCTTTATCCGCAATACTTTTAAATTTGACCCCGAGGATTTCTTAAAAGATTTAGCCAAAAATGCTTTTAGTGCTGACAGGGCGTGCTGCAATTATCTCGGTCTTCTAAAAAAGATTTATAAAATTATTCCCAAAAAATATTTTAATAAATCCGAAGCCGAAAAAATTGAGTATGTCAGTGCGAATACCTTTCGTTTGAGTATTACCTCCTTTATCGATGCCTATAACTTTGATATGAAGTCGATGAAAAAAGAATGCGTGCATATTATCACGCCTGACTTAAAAAAGATTCCCTTTTCTTCTTATAATATATTATATCGCTCTAAATGATAAATATAATTGCTAATTTAATTGTGCTTGCTTGTGTCTTTGCTATCTTCATGGCCGTGTTAGTCGACTTTGTTGAGTTTCATCATAAAGCGGGAGTTAAAAAGAATAAAAAAAGTTCAGTCGAGACTGGCGGCATGATTTTATTTTTTCTCGGCTTTTATAGTTTACTGCGCTTTAATATTGGACGCTTCGATATTAGTTCTTCTCTATTCCAATATTTTTTTATAATGCTCGGCCTCTTACTCTTAATATTTGGCTGTTATATAAACATCCGGGGCCGCTTTTTCTTAGGGAAAAATTGGGCCAATCAAATTAAGATTTATCAAGATCATAAATTTATCTCTAGTGGCCCCTATCGCTTTGTTCGCCATCCTCTTTATGCCTCAATTATCTGGATGTTTTTTGGAGCCTGTTTAGTCTATTGTAACTATCTTACCCTTCTATCCACTATCTTTATTTTTATTCCTTTTATGTATCTGCGTGCCAAGCAAGAGGAAAAATTACTCAGTCAAGAGTTTGCTGAGTATAAAAATTATCAAAAAAAAGTAGGTTTATTTTTTCCTAAATTTTAAATATTATGAAAACATTTAAATTAGTCTCTATCTCTAAAGCGTCCTTCGCTTTTTGCCGTTATAGCGCCGCCCTCCTCGTTTGGCTCGCTCTTATTTTTCAAATAAAATGGTTCATTGTTTTAGTCTTTTTCATTTTTGTTTTTTCCGCCTTTCTGAAAATTAAAAAAGCGCCCCTAGTCTATTTATACGAAAAGACAATCGGTCGAATAGTAAAATCAAAGGATGAAATTTTAAATGAAAGAGCCATGCAATTTGCTCATATCATGGGGAGTTTCCTCGGTCTAGTTTGCATCATTCTTGTATATTTTGTGAATGAAAGAGTCGGCTGGATAGCCGTTTTTGTTTTAGCCGTTTTAAAAAGTATTTCTGCTTTAGGCTTTTGTCCCGCCTCAAAACTCTACGAATGCGCGACTAATGATACCTGCTGCGCCTTTGCCAAAAAGTATGTTAGATAATCATTTTTATTATGTTTCTTGGGGAATAAAACCGATCTTATTTAGTTTGGGCGGATTTAATATTTACGCCTATTCTTTTTTTGTAACCCTCGGGCTTATTGTCGGAATTTTAATATATTACTTCGAAGCAAAAAAACAAAAAAAAATAAGTGAACAGGGTTTTTTCATCGTCTTCGGTTCCTTGCTTGGTGCGGCATTAGGTGCAAAAATTTTAGAACTCTTAATTTCCCTACCTATATTATTATCGCGCCCCTCAGGCATTGAAATTATATTATCAGGTAAAACCATAATTGGCGGATTAATTGGTGGATTAATTGGTGCGCTCATCACCAAAAAAATATTAGGTATCAAAGAAAAAAGAGGCAACTTGTTTGCGCCCGCAATCGCCGCGGGCGTGGCTATTGGACGCTTGGGCTGTTTTTTTAGAGGTTGTTGCTATGGTCAACCAACGAATCTGCCCTGGGGCGTTGATTTTGGCGATAATATTTTAAGGCATCCGACCCAAATTTACGAGTCACTATTTATGCTTCTAATGTTTGCTTATCTAGAGAGAATAAAAAATAAAAGTAATATCAAACCGGGCCAACTTTTTAAAATTCTAATGCTCGCTTACTTTATATTTCGATTTTTTATCGAATTTATCCGCGTTGAGCAAATTGCCTTCGCTGGTCCAACCTTCTTCCAAATTATTAGTCTTAGCGTTATAATCTATTTAGTAAGGTTGGATATACAAAATTTATTCATTAAATTGATAAATATATGGAAACCGAAAAAAAAATAGAAATCCCATTACCCCCAAAAGACCCAATTACTGCCCCTGCCAAAAAAACCTACTATACGAATGTGGGTAGAAAAATTAGTGATTTCTGTCTAGGATTTTTCGGTATTATTTTAATTGGCTATTTGGGAACACTTATCGACCTTAACTTATTAGGAATTAACGGTATATTTTATTTACTTATTTACATCTTAGTAATAATCGGGGTATTCAAAATACAACGAAAATTTATCGCTATTGGCATACTCGCTCCTCTTATTTTGCTTTTGTTAATTTTCGGCGGCTGTGTATTTTTGGTAAATTTTGGCTAAACAAAAACACTTATAAAATATCAAAAAATACCTCTGACGAGGTATTTTTATTTTAAATTTTAAAATCATTTTATATACTATCACTATAAGTTGAATAATCAACATTAAGTTCTTCTCCACTTTTAATATTATTTAGGGCAAAAAAATCGTATTTTTTATCGCACCTGACGTTCGGTTTTTTCGACGGAGCTAATCAGGTAAAACTATTTTTATGAGGAAGGTTGATTATTTTTTTATTCTATTTAAAATACTCTGTCGGAAATTTTAACCATCCCATCATTATCAAAACAACAATTATTAGAGTATATAAAAGAGAAAATACTATATCTTTGATCAACTCATTTTTACTATAAGCTTTTTTACCTTTATTTATGAACCCCTTAATACCCCGATGCATTAGGACAAAACCCACGACATTAGTTAACCAATATCCGATAATCAGCATCGGATAAAACAATTTTTCCGTTAGCAAGCCAAATAAAAAAGCAAAGCCATAAGCGAGTGGAATATTTAAAAATAAATCATTCCACCAGGAAAGGGGCGACAAGAGATAACCCAGGGTAGCGATAAATCCACTAGCGATCTTACTGCGCATATCTTAAATACTTGGGGGTTTCTTGGCTATAATATAAATACTTAGTCCCCAAGGAAAATTAATATTTTTTGTCATTAAAAAATTCTCAAATTGCAATATTTTAAATAAAATATTACTTAGTAATGACGGTAAATTAGAAGACTCCGATTTGTATACTTCTTTTTTAATAAATAAGGATAAAAAATTTTTGCATAATCTCATTAATAAGATACCGGGGAATAATATAGAGTTCCAGTATCCGCTTTTGATGATCTGGAAGCCGGACTGGCTTAATAAATCCACTATTTTTTTTCTACTATAGCGACGATAATGCTCCATAGCCTTGTCATGATTACTAAACAAAAAATTATAAGCGGGAACAGTTAAAAATAAATAACCATTATTTTGCAGTGAAGCGTAAATATTTTCGACTGCCTTTTTGTCATTTTGAATATGTTCTAAAACATCAAATAGACAAATTATTTCTGGCTTATAATCACTCAGACCATCTTTATCTAAATCCTTAACTTTAACATCGTAGCCTCCGGCGACGGCAATCTTGACGGCCTCTAAATTAATATCAGAGCCTTCAACCTTTCCCCATTTCTCAAGAACCGGTATTTGATAACCAGTGCCGCACCCGATTTCTAAAATTAAACGGTCTGCTTTATAATCTTTATAAATCATCCCCAACAAATTATTTATCAGCACCCTTCTTGCCCTATACCAAAAGTGAGTGCCGGAGTTATTTTGGATTGTAAAATCTTTAAAGTCCATAATAGATGCTATATTTTTTTGGCGCTTTCAATAAAGGCGATATAATCTTTAAAATTCTTTGAATGACTGTAATCAATATTATAGTTATATGAATTCAAAAGAGTATTTGCTTGAGTAATAGCGTTATCAAAACTAGAATCTGAGTATATAAATTCTTTTTTTGATGACTGCCACCACTTTCTATTCTCTAATTTTATATCACTCATTAGGGTATAGACCTTGGCCGCAATATCGAAATATAAACCAATATTCACTTTATTCGGTATTCCCCAATTAAACACATAATCGCTAGTCAGACTTGCTTTGCTAAAATTATCATTTAGCTCGGGTAAAGTTGTCATAGTTGGAATGATTATAATTTAGAACACTTATTTTATTTTTTCACCTGGCTGACAAATACCGGCATAAAAAGCGTCAGCTGCACAGGTTGAGCCGTCTTTAAAAGTACAGATAGCGTTCGGAGCTGCGATTGTCTGTCCGCCACTCCAAGCGCAATATTTCTGCGCCTCGGTATCATAACCCGTAGTCTTCACGCCACCAACTGGACAATCACCGCGCATCATTGCCCATTCTTCGCAAGCACGGTTATCCTCAAAATAACATAGACCATATTGACCACCGTCCGATCGGGTGGCCATTTGTAACCCGCCTCCTTGTTTCTCGCAATTAACGCTGGCGGGATTAGCGAGTGAAGTCGGAACGTCAATTGTGGTCGTAGAGACACTATCACCCGCCAAACAATCAGCGAAAGTCGTTGTGCCATTTTCCTCAATAAAAGCGGTGTTCCCTTTATTCCAGAAAACAAAGAGTTCATCCGCACTGGCATAACGAGCGCCGGAAGCCGAAATTGCCTGTGGCACTTGCATGGTCCGACCATCCGACAAAGATAAATCAACAATAGGCTTGGCACCGTTATAGAAAGAGGCTCTGATTGTTTGGCCGCTACTACAAGTAAACAAGGCTATAATGGCTTGACTAGTAGTCGCGGTCGAAATAGGATCAGTCGTAATGACTGGACCAGGACCAGGGCTCAAATTAGGACTAATTGATTTTGGCTTAAAAAGCAAAATGATAATTACCGCCATAATAACCACAAAAAAAGTAATCACCCAAAAAACAATTTGTTTAAATTTAATCATAGAATATAGCTAATAATAAAATATACATAATCCACTCGTGATTGATTCATCATAACTTAATTATATCTTAATTAAGAATTTATAGCTTTTTTGATCGCCATTTCTAACTCTTGGGGAACATCCGTGCCTATGCGATAAACTCTCCCATTTTTCAAGATTATTTCAACTGCCTCGAAACCAGAGATATTATAAATCCACATGTACGGCCAGAACCAGATTCTTGCTCCCCATCCGTAATACCAGTGATTCTTTACTGTTCGGACTGAAGCTATTTGATTAAGGGAGAACTTCCTGGATAAAAATCCGTAACTAAATTTAATCCGCAGATAGCTTTCATTAATCGACACCGTTAACGTAGTGAACGAGGCAAGAATAAACAGAATTAATACCATCACAGCAGAAACAGCAAAATTAGTACCGGAGTAATACGAGGGTAGTTCAGCTCTGGCTGTAATTTGAACCCAGGCAAAGAGTACTAGCGTGGCCAGCGTAACAACTAGCATTAGATATCCAATTTGGGTATGCTTGTATGAAGTCATAAATTTTATAACTTAACTTTGAAAAGCTCTTCAAGGGCAGGCTCTTGCATAACTGCATGACTTGCGCCATAGACAATAAACAGGCGTTTATATTTCTTAAGCGCTTCGGCAATATCTTTAACAATATATTTATCTCGAAACGTAGATGATGCTTCCCCAATGCGATTCAAGACAGTTTGTGTTTCTTTCTTTTCTGGCCAAGGTGTGGGATCAATATAATCTGAGGCCTCTTCTTCATTATCAAAATTAATCGACTTGCCAAGGATGCGCCCACCAATCTGTATCGCCCGCTCATATGAATAATCAAATCCTTCCCAATTCGTCCCTTTTTCAAACTGTTCAATAAAGGACTTACTATATTCTTTAAATTCTTGTTTATTAATCTGCCTATTATACTGGGGCAGAACCAGGAGCACTGCTCGAGTAAATATTTCCTCCTTAGAAAATCCTTGTTTTTGTAAATGATCATAAAGATCTGCGTCTTTCGGTTCCGGTGATTGCCATTCGATTCCCTTTTCTAAACCTAGCTTCAGGGCAAACCCCGCCTCACCAGCGCCATCAATCGCTTCGTCGGCCGTAGCTTCTCTCGCTTTTTTATTTATTATATTTCTATCTATACTAGCATTCATACCTTCCACAAAAATTATATCAGGATTTGCTTTATCAAAAGCGGTTCTAATTTCAGAAAATATTGAATTTTTGGGATCGCGAACATGCGGCGCGCCAAAATAAAAAAGCTCTTTGTCTCCGGATTTCAAAGAAAAAACATAAGGCGTTTCGTGATGCAGGTTAGAGTATTCATCCACCGTCATTATTTTCTCTAAAACTGGCTCAAGCGAAGATTCTTGGCTTTCTGGCTTTAAAAACGTTGCTTCATTTACCATAGTATTCATTATATCACGCCATCCCAAGGCGATAAACTCTTATCAAAAATAGCCCTAACATTCTATTTTTCTCCGTAAACACCCCAAGATAAATCAGAAAATCTTATTATCTCAATTTGAAACCCAATTTCTTTAAGTTTTTCAGTCTCGTCATCAACATACCAATAAAATTCATCATCAAAATCTTTAATTAAATTAGGATACTTTATTTTCATTTGATTTTCTTTATCTTTATTTTCGAACATTAAATCTCCAAAAATTACCCGACCACCTTTATTTAGAAATCCGTATATTTTTTCAAACAATTGATGTTTTTCTTTTTGAGTTAAATGATGAATTGCGTAAGTAGAAATTATAGTATCAATTTCCCGGTTATTTTTGATTTCTTTATTAAAATTTAATAAATCATTTTTTATAAATACAACCTCTCCTTTATTTTTCAATTTATCTTTGGCAATATCTAACATCTTTTGTGAGATATCTAGACAATAGACTTTTTGAAAATTTAATAAAGATAATGTTGTATTACCTGTGCCGCAACCCAAATCAACTATTATTTTTGAACCCTTCGCTTTTTTACGAATCCAATTTAATAATTTTCCATATCCTTCACGGATTGGGTTGTTTTCGTCTTTTACATTTTCATTATATTCACTGGCTATTAAATCGTGATTAAATTTTTGAGAATATTGGCTTTTCATAATATTTTAAATAAAAACTACTAAAGTGGTGATATAATTTTTTTCTCGTCGAGTTATTGCTATAGAGTTCTACTATTACTGTATAAACATTATATACTCTTCTCAAGCCTCGTTTATGCCAATAAATTCTTTGAATTTTTTAAAACCAATTTGAGAATTCTCCCAGTAAATAGTGGTCATGCCGAGTCTATTGGCCTCATCAACATTTGAGAGAGAATCATCCATAAACAAGCACTCTTCCGGTTTAACACCGAGCCTACGCATCGTCAATTCAAAAATATGTTTATCGGGCTTTTTAAAGCCTTCAATTGCTGAAGAAATAAAGAGATCAAATATACTATTAAGGCGATACTTACTTTTAAACTTGGTAAGCGTCAAAGATGTACCATTATTAATCACGGCCAATTTATACTTTTTCCTTATTTTTAGAAGTAAGCTCCAAAGAGGTTCAAGGGGTTCATATTTATCGACAATCTTATCTAAAACCGCATTAAATTCGGTTTCACTAAGATTATATTTTTTAGTCGTTTCTTTCTTAAATAGTTCATCGTCAGTTACTTTTCCGATAGCATAATCAATTTCATCTACTATCTTATCTGATTTGTAATTAACCCGAGAAAAAAGCAAAACACCCATAAAATCAAAAAGAATAGCTTTAATTTTTTGAGTCTTTTCGGCCATATTAACGGAGATTAAAAAAATGTTTTTATTTATTGAACTTTCCTTAGCTCTTTTGACGCTGGATGCTGATTGGTAGTCGTGGGTAATAATACATTTACACTTTTTTTAATTAAATTCGCGAAACGCAATAACTTCGACTAATTCATATGGTTTTCATTGAAATATTTTGTTTGGCAGCATTAATATCCATTTCTCGACTTCCCTTTTTATTAATAATATACCTAAGAGTTTTTTCACTAGCAGAAATATTTCTAGCAACATATAAGTATATATTGCGCCAGGCAAAATCGTCATAAAGTTTAGCTATTTTTTCTGTTTTCCGAATCGGATTTACCAATTTATCCAGTGTCAGGGGGTTAGTGTGCATATTATTAGTAATACCAAAAATTATATACCAATCTTCTTTATTTGTCTCATAAAGATAATCAAGCAAAGAAGGATCGTTAGTACAATATGCTAATAACATCAACATAATATCGGAATCCGATTTAACTAATAATGATTTTTCATCTAACTTACTAGAATAATTGAAGAATAAATCATAAACCAATCGTCTATTTTTTTTGTGCAACCTGGACACGGTATCTTTAATAGAATGAGCGAATAGTGCCTCGACTAACAATTTAATATTTTTTTTATGTTTCTTTAATAATTGCTCTACCGGCATTTTTCCTTTTTCTGCACCCGTCCTGCGCGGAAGGCAATTATCTGACCAAATATTACATTCTTTTTTAGTGACCATCTGGACTCTGTTTCTTAACCTTATAAAATCACTTAAAGCGAGTAGGCTGCATTGATACATTTTATCGGAAATAACTTTCTTGCCCAGCAATACCTTCAATGCCGATTTGGTGTCATATATAACAAGATCTTTTTGATACATATATTTTGCGTATAAAAATGCAAAATTTATGTACCTTGTCCCATACTGGCAAAACTTCAAATCGTACTTACTAAATAATTTCGGATATACTTTAATTAGATTTACTATAGTATAAAGCAGCTCTTTGGCGATATCTTTTTCCTGCGTCAAATTTTTACGTATTGCTCTGCGAAATTTGTTCTCTAGTCCCCTGCTACCGATCTCGAATCTAGCTAACGTAACCGCCTGCCTATCGTTTCCGTCTATTTTAGCTATCCCCATAAGATCAATCTCACTATATTTTTGGATTAAATCGATTTTGTTATATGGAAAATTTATCAACAAAAGTTTTCTAAATCGATCTATCTTTATGAGAGACGGTTTCTTTTGTAAAATAATTATATCAATATCGGAAAATATACACATCTCCCTCCGCGCTAGGCTACCCCAGGAATAGAGAACCGCCTCATCTATCGAAAAAATATTGCAAAAAATATTTTTTATATCAGCAATCATTTTTTCCGAAAATAATTCAGCTTCTTCTAGTGCCACAAATCTTTTATCGCTGCGCATATTTCATAAAAATTTTTATTATCACATTTCGTACGAATAATCATTATACCAAGTTGCTACCGCCGTCAATTATTAATATTTGCCCTGTCGTATCCAAATCTTTGCATAATAAAAATTCCAGAGCAGGAAACAAATTCTTCGGAAATAAAATTTTTCCTGACGGCCTTGATGGATCTAGCGGAAAATTTTTATATTTTTTCATCAAAGAATCCCTATTCCTGTCAACGACTACCGTGCCAGGCGCTATTACATTAATTTTTATATTATTTATACCCCAAGATGCTGCTTGTGTTTGCGCCAAACTATTAATAGCGCTCTTCATGGCCGCGTATATCGGCTGTTTAGGGCGCGCCTCTAAAGCCGCGTTAGAACTTACAATAACAATATTTTTTATAACGCTGTTTCGCCGGTCGCAGACTTCAAAAAATTTCTGTAACATTAAAACTACTAATTTAAAATTATTCCTATAAATTCTATCCAAATCATCTTCGTTCGAATCTTCTAAGCTCTTGGAAATAACCTCCCCGGCAGCAATAACTAATAAATCTGGAGGGCCATATTTATTAATCGCTACTCGAGCAAAATCATCTAGCCGTTTTTTATCACTACAGTCTAGTTTAAAATAGGCTGTTTTTTTATTTTTTTTATTATTAATCCCACAGATATCACAAGCCACTACATTCTTTGAATGTTTCTGTATAACTCTTAACAACTCTCTGCCTATACCTCCGCTAGACCCTACCAGCCATGCATTAGAATAAATATTTATTTGAAGCGGCATATTAAAATAATAATTAAAGATTCTTAGTGTTTTTACGAACTATTTCATTTAACTCGATAACTGCATCCAATGGATTAATACTTTTAAAAATAGCTGAACCCATGACTATATTATTTGCTCCAACTTGTACAGATGGTCCGACATTCTCTTTTTTTACTCCAGCGTCAATCGTGATAAAAAAATCTTTAGGGAGAAAATCACGCAAAGATTTTATTTTATCAAGCGCCTCATCTTGAAAAAATGGCGCTCCGGAAACTTCATCATTACAGATAATATGTATATAATCAAAATCCGAGTAAAAATCAAAACTCTGAACAATTGGCGTTTTGAGTTTAAATGCTAAACCTGGAGAAATATTCTTATTTTTAGCTATCCGGCAAAATTTTTCCCTGTCCTGCCCTGATTCAATATGAATGGAGACCCGCAGAGGAAAATTCAACCCCATTTTAATAATTGTCGCCAGTTCGCCTAGCGGATCATTCCCTAATAGATGAATATCGGCAATGATATTATATTTTTCCAATAAATCTTTATATTTACTCAAATCATCACAATTATCAAAATGAACAGCGTTGATATTTCCAGACAAAATAATACTATTCAACGTATCCTTGATTAAGGTTGAGTCAAAATTGTAGACCGACGGAATTATCGGCAATATTTTCATAAATTAATCAATAATTTTATCTATTATCGGTGTATTGCCGACTCTTTTATAAGAACCAGTAATAATAAAGGCTATTCTGTCGGTTTTTCTCAACCTTCCTTCATTTTTAGCATCCAATAATCCAGCCCAAGAAATATAAGGTGATTTTTCATCATCAAATGATATATTTATTCCCAGTGTTTTACATTCTTCATCAAAAAATTTACGAGCTGTTAAAACGTCTGACTCTTTAACCGAAGCTATGTTAGATTCCGTCTCGACAATAACTCTTCTCACTAAATTATAAGTCGACAAAGGGTTAGTCGACTGTAGCGTAGGCTCAAATGGATTAATGGGTAGCGCTAAGTCCGTTTCAAAAATATCACGTTTCAATGGCAATAATCGTGCAAAAGTATCCGCTCCCTCTATTTGAAATGCCTCATATCTATACTCATCTTTATTTTTTAAACCTAAGGCTTTTAATCTCTTAATACCCAACTCCAAGCCTAACAAGCCATAGCCCCCGGCGATAGTTTGAACGATAACGTTAGTTTGCGGTAAATTCTCATAAATTGTATAGGCTATAGTCGCCTTACCTTCAATTTTCCAAACTAAGGGGGCGATATGAAAAAAGTTATTTTGCTTTGATTCCGCCTTGGCCAAGGCTGATATTTCCTGGAATGGCCTATTGATTGCTATAAATTCATTTTGATTATTATCTTCTACTCCGCGCAGCTTACTTAAGCAACTTAAGGGAAAATAGGAATGGCTTTTAAGCTTAGCCTTAATCGCGTACTCCCGATAGGCTCGAGCCGTGTTCCCGGTGCTATGCCAAGACAATTCCTTGTTAATGCCCCAGTCTAAGCATTTCGCTATCGCTACCGCCGCTTCAGTATCTTTAAATGTGCCCGAAGGGCCAAAAATCGGAACTATAAAATGAAACGATTCCACTCCCAATAATTTAGCTATATTTTTTGATTCTACCGGCGAAATAAACTCGGGATGCGATGGATCACATACTTCTTTCAAGCTCTCCTTAGTAACTGGGATAATATCAGCATACCTTAACACTCCGTTGACATTGTATGGGAATTCGCTCCAGTTTATTTTATGGTCAAATTTTAACTCCAGAGCAGTCGAACATTTGGAACAAACCAAATTATATTCTTCTTCAAACGGCAGATGGTTCTTAACTCCACATTTCTGACAATACCATTGTTTCTTTACCATATTTTAATCATTTTTAAATTTTTGAAACTTAAAAAACAGCACGGTTAGCACCATGCTGCTTAAAATTAACGAGTAGTTTTTTTTAAAATCTCGATACATAATTCCTTCTTTTGTTTTCCGGATATCTCGCCGGGGGCATTCATGGTCAAATCTTTGCCATCACTCGTTTTCGAAAACGCAATCACTTCTCTGATACTTGGCTCGTTTTCTAAAAGCATTAGCAAGCGATCAAAGCCCCAGGCAATGCCTCCGTGCGGAGGAGCGCCTAATTGGAAAGCTTTCAATATATGGCCGAAGTTATTATCTATCTTCTCCTGAGTGTAACCCATGATTTCGAACGTCGTACGCAACGCCTCCGACTTGTAGTTTCTTAAACTACCGCCGCCGATTTCAGAGCCATTCAGGATTATATCGTATTGGGTAGTTAGAATACTCCCAATATCTTCCTGGCGCATAAATTTTTCAAAGCATTCCTCTTTCGGTCTGGAAAAAGGATTGTGAGTGAAGGTCCATTCGCCAGTACCGTCGATATTATCCTCCCCAGTCTTCTCGAACATCGGGAAATCAACTACCCACAAAAAAGCCAAAAGATTTGGATCCTCCTTGTTATCTCTTATATCCGGTCGATCAGTACCATATTTCTCCATCGCCTCTTTATAACATATCCGAGGAAAAGGAATCTGCTGGATCCTTTTTTCTGGGCAAAAAGCTTTTACCACTTCAATTAAGATATTTTCATTCAACTGAATTATATCCTCTTCAGAAGCAAAAGACATCTCCATGTCGAGCTGAGTAAATTCCGGTTGGCGATCGCCGCGAGCATCTTCATCACGCATACAACGAGCAAATTGGAAATATTTTTCCAAACCAGCGACCATCAAAAGCTGTTTATACTGCTGGGGCGATTGCGGAAGCGAAAAAAAATTTCCTGGCCAAAGCCGGCTGGGTACGACATACGATCGGGAACCTTCGAGGGTCGGAGCTGATAATAAGGGGGTCTCCACTTCAATAAAATCTTCTTTTACCAAATAGTTACGGATAAAGTTCTGGATCTTAAATCGATTGATTATATTTTTTTGCATCCGCTTGCTTCTCAAGTCAAGATACCGATACTTAAGACGAAGAGATTCATTTACGACAATAGTATCATCGCTTATTGGGAACGGTAAAACGATGGTTTCGTTTAAAACTTTTATACCGAGAACTTCTAATTCTATATCGCCATTTAAGACGTTGGTCTTTTTATCTTTATCTGGACGTTGGTTGACTTTGCCATGGATTTCTACTACGAATTCCTCTCGTAACGTCTGGCCGACCGCCATTGCCTCGCTATTTGGCAATATTACCCCCTGGATTAATCCAGTTATATCGCGGACATCCAAAAAAATCATTTTCCCCTGTTTACGACAAGCATTTATCCAACCTTGGATTAAAACAATCTCGCCTTTTTTTTCGGTCAAATTCTTTATGTGTGTTCTTTTTTCCATATTCTATTTATATTTGATTAAAATTATTTATATTATACGTTTTTTCCTTTAAAAAAGCAAAAAAGTGGTAATCGCGAAATTGCCCGTCAACCTATAAATTTATGCTCCAAAGTTAACAAAAATACACCTTGTCCACGTATTTTTTATAGAGGGGGCGACCTTGAATTTATATTTTAATGTTCAAATGTTAAACAATTTTAACATTTAGTAGAATAATGTCAAATCGCTGCACCGTGAGTTCAATAAGTAGATGCAACAAAAACAGGTAAAACCAAACAATATTTTCTTTAAATTAGCCATAATATAACAAATTTTCTTCAATTGCGGAGGGTAAGCGATCCGAACTAAGTGGGTCGCTCAGATACTTTTTTGTCTTACATTAGCTAATCATCTATTTTTTTGTTTGACTTTATTCTATTAATCTAATATAATCTAATATAATCTAATATAGTTAATATATGAGATTAAAATATATGGTTTTAGAAAAAAGAATTAAAAATTTACCCCCAGCTATTTGGGCGGCTATCAACAAAATTGATACTTTAAATGGCGAGTGGATTGGTGGAGCCAAATTAAATCCTCAAATTTTGGGTAGATTAAAAAAATCTGTTTTAATTACTTCCGCTGGGGCCTCAACTCGTATTGAGGGATCAAAATTATCTGATGAGGATGTAGATAAATTTGTGCGTGGACTTTCAATCCAAAAATTTGCCGATAGAGACAAGCAAGAAGTTAAAGGATATTATGAACTCTTAGAAAATATTTTTAATTCTTGGAAACATATCCCCTTTACCGAGAGCTCTATCAAGCACTTGCACAAAGAACTATTAAAATACGCATCTAAAGATGAAGGGCACCGAGGAGAGTATAAAAAAGGAGAAAATAGAGTAGAAATGTATGACGAAACTGGTAAATCTGTTGGCGTAATTTTTGAAACTGTTCCCGCATATCTCACCCCCAAGCGCATGCAAGAATTAATTGAAGAAACTCGTCTAGCATTAAATTCCAAGGAATACCATCCGTTAGCAATTATCGGCAACTTCTTGGCAGAATTTTTAGCTATTCATCCTTTTTCAGATGGTAACGGCCGTCTTTCTAGAATTTTAACGAATTTATTAATGCTTCAAGCTGGATATGCATATACACCTTACGTTTCTCATGAAAAATTAATAGAAGAATCTAAGGCTGATTATTATTTATCCTTACGTAAAAGTCAAAAAACACTTAACACTAAAAATGAAGATATTATTTACTGGCTTAACTATTTTTTAACCATCGGATATGCTCAAGCAAGCCAAGCCATTGAATTATTATCTAAAGAAAATATAGAAAAAATACTATCTCCGAAACAATTACTAGTATGGCGATATCTAGAAGTCTCATTAGAGGCAACGCCAGGGGAAATCAGTCAGTCAACTGGCGTAACACGTCCAACTGTTTCTCAGGCCATAGATGTGTTACTGCGATTGAAAAAAATTGAGAGAATTGGACAAGGCAGAACGACTAGGTATAAGAAAAGATAAAAAAATAGCGACCGCAAAGTCGCTATTTTTTTTAAGTAATCGGGTCTATCCGATACTAAATTGTCTTGGCGGAGAGGGTTAGGCGGAGTTGGAACGGTTTTAATAAATCCTAATAAAAATTAGAGCAATCTATTTTCTACTATTTTTTATTACTTCTTCTAAATATAAATATTACTGTAAAAATAATAAATATAAGACCGATGCCTTGTAACCCAGGGCTATCGTCAATTTCGCCAAATACAATTGCAAATACCCCAAATAATATGATCAGAATCCTTGGAGTCCAATATAAAATCTTATTTTTAATATTCATAAATGCTTTTAAAATAAAAAAATAAAATACAAAATGGTATTAGTCTACCAAGCTAAGAGGGCGGGACGCACTTGGAACGGTTCTTCCCAATATATCATCTTTAAGCTATAAGAACTAAACTATTTATTAGATTCCTGGCCCTCCTTTATTTTTTCTAAAACACTAACACTAAAATTTTTAAGCTCCGTAGTCAAAGCCAATATAGGAAGCCCAACAATATTGAAATAGTCCCCTTCTATCTTTTCAACAAACAAAGCCGCCATTCCTTGAATTGCATATCCTCCGCCTTTATCTAATGGTTCTCCGGAAGCAATATATGCATCCATCTCTTGCTCAGAAAGATCCTTAAAGTATACTTTTGTTTCCACTGATTTTAAAATTTGTTTTTGTGTTTCTGTATCAATTATTGTAAAGCCGGTTATAACGGAATGCGCCTTACCACTAAGTTTTTTCAACATATATTTAGCTCTTTCTAGTGTTTTAGGTTTTCCAAAAACTTCTCCATCGATAGCGACAATTGTGTCTGCTGAAATAATAATCGAATTTTTATGTCTTTGCGCAACATCTTTTGCTTTTCCCAGGGATAAAAATTCAGCCAATTTACTTGGCTCCATTTTCATGCTCATATCCTCTTCATAATTACTTGGATCAATTTCAAATTCCAAGCCAATTTGTTTAAGCAGGTCTTTTCTTCTTGGAGACTGGGATGCTAATATTATTTTTTTCATAAATGTAATATCTCTTATTTTTATTTAATCATAGCACAAACCGTTCCAAAGCGACAAACTCCCTATCAAAAATAGCCCGTATTTAGGGCTATTTACAAACTGCGGAGAGGGTGGGATTTCCGCCTTCGCTTTTCTTCCGAAAAGCTCACTTGTCCAGAGTGGCCGTTAAGCGCTCGTTCACTCGCGCTTACCGTCGCTCGCCTAAAATTTCGCACTGCGAAATTTTGTCTCGCTCGCCACTAGTTCTCACCCCTCCCCTTTCAACATTAACAAAATAAACCTGCCGTATGGCAGGTTTATTTTGTTAGCGGAGGGGGAGGGATTCGAACCCTCGGTCGGCTTTCACCGACGACAGTTTTCAAGACTGTTCCATTCAACCACTCTGGCACCCCTCCTAATTTTGTAAACAATTTTCTAATTAATTTTACAAAATTACTCTATCATAAAACAAGTAACCTTGTAAATACAGGTTACCTGTTTAGAATAGCTAGCAAAAATATATAAAGTAATTATTTTCTTAACGCCCTTAAATCACGTATAACTTCACTTGCGTGCTCATTCGGCTTAACTTTTTCATAAACCCGTGCAATCTTCCCTTCTGGATTAATTAAATACGAAACCCTCTTAAATAACCCGCCCGCTTCATATGCTTTTATAATTTTCTTTTCCGAATCAGCTAAGAGCGTAAACGGCAGATTATATTTTTGCACAAATTTGTCATGACTAGAAACCGAATCCGTGCTAACGCCAAGAATAATCGCGTCAATTTTTTTAAAATCAGAGTAATTATCCCTCAGAGAACAAGCCTCAACTGTGCAGCCGGGAGTATTATCACGCGGATAGAAATAGAGCAAAACCCACTTATCTTTATAATATGATAATTTATGAATTATCCCATTTTGATCTTGAGCCTCGAATTCTGGGGCCGCAGTTCCTAATTTTAGCATATTTTTTTCTTTTAATTTATTGAATGTACTATATAATACGAATATTTTAGAAAAAAAATTCAATAAAAAACCGATCCTGTAAAGAATCGGCGTACTTTATAAGTTCAAAATTCGATTTGACGATAGCCATATTGATTTACGACTCTCGTCGCCCAATCATTATCGGCCGAGGTCAAAATTAAAGTGGAACGAACTTGGCTTGGATTAACAAAGGAGTTTAGGCGATTAATGTTTATAACCATCTTATCGCCGTCAGAAATCGGCTTAAAAATACTATAAGCCGGTGGTGTCGACATTAAAATCCCCTCTTTTGTCCATGGTCTGTCCTGGTAAATTTCGAATAAGCGCAAGGCTGGCTCACTCTGATCATTTTTTTTGCGGGCAAAGCGGAGGTAGGGCAACCAATGGATCCATTCGGTAATCTTTTCACCATTGGCCAAAATAAAGCCCAAGGGTGAAGTTTGGATATCTGACAAATACAGAGCCCGAGAGGGTCCACCGGGTAGTTCATAGTGAAGATTTTTGATCATATCTTCTTCAGTCATAAACTGACTATCGATGAAATTTTCCTTGTACCCGCTTTTTCCCATAAAAGTCACAAACTTCATCATATAGTCACCTGAACCGGTATTGTTAAAAAATATTTTTTTGCCTTTTGCGAGGATAATCTCCAGGTCGATTGCCGATTGGTGATCAGATAAAGTTAGAGAGTAGCAACCCGCACTACAGGCCAAAAATAATTTTCGTGTAATATAGTTAACTATGACCGAAAATATCGGAATCCCGCGCCGCACACAGGTAATAGCTGATGTCCCACCACTAATATCGAGCGGGCCGCCAAAATTTTTCAGCCAGGCTTTTTGAAAATCCGGGCTATTCATTGCTTGGGCAACAGTTAGCTTTTTGTTTTCGACTCCTTCAAGCGCTTTTTTTATGGGCGACGAACGGTCAGTCGGGTCGCTAATAAATACAGTCCGAAAATAATTTGGATCATCTGAATTAGCCAAACAGCATGTTTCCTTTATGCCCATCTCTTCTGTAATAATGACGGAGCGCTCATCGTATTCGCGCAGAGTATTTATAATTGTAATTTCTGGCATTGCGTCCATGCCTAAAGTATCGCATTTTCCGTATTTC
>Ga0247841_10005412_pt1 | contig 20684 bp, 19 predicted proteins | sample LaCruzMarch2015__2_FD_192410 | JGI IMG/M metagenome (GOLD analysis project Ga0247841, IMG submission 192410) | Freshwater microbial communities from meromictic Lake La Cruz, Castile-La Mancha, Spain - LaCruzMarch2015_18m | ecosystem: Environmental > Aquatic > Freshwater > Lake | place: Spain... | reverse complement strand
CTATTTTAACAATCGGTAAATCCTCAGCTAATTCTTTTAATTCTTTTTCTGTTTTATCTTCAAATCCAGTTCCATTGTCTAATACTGGTTTAATTGAATTACTTTCTTTTTTTATAATATCTTCAAAATCTGCTTGTAAACTTTTTTTATATTGATTGAGTGCTTCTTTTATTGAAGAAGAACTTGTCATTCTAGGCAAAATACGTAAACCAACTTTCTTTTTAATAAAATCAATAACCAAAAGATCTTCAACATCAAGCATCGCAACCTCAAGGCCAAGACTACTTTTTTTATAAGCAATTATATTATTATTTCTTGCAATTGGTTCAGGAATTAAAGTCAAAACATCAGGGTCGATTCTTTCTCCTTCTAAACTAACAAAAGGTATCCCAAGAGCCATCGCTTGGATTTTATTCCAATCTTTTTCGGTTAACTTACCACTTGATACTAAAATAGAACCAATTGTTTGATTTGTCTCTTTGGATTTTTTTAAAGCAACAGAAATATCTGTTTTATTAATTAATCCAGATCCACTAAGAAGATCAACAATTGTTTTTTCATCTACATGCATACTTTTATTATATCATACTACTTTATACTTGCTATATATTTATTCTCTGAATAACCTTATTCTAAGATTAAAAAACGACTAGATATTATCTAGCCGTTTTTTAAAATTCCTATTGTACTCTCGTCATATATTTATAATTCAAAAGAATCAAAATTATGAAAACGGACATTGTGAGGGCCATCATAGGAATTCCAATGTAACCAAATTCATAAACATAACGAACCGCACAAGAAACTCCTCCACTTGATGGGTCTGCGCAAGTTGAACCTATTGTTCCACCATTCTCTACATATATATGATAAAGAGAAGTAAGAGTTCCAATAATTGCAAAAGTCATACTTGAATCAGTAATAATATTTTCTTTTCTAAATAATTTAACTCCAAACAAAACAAGTTGGGGGTACAAGAAAACTCTTTGCATCCAACAAAGTTCACATGGTGGATAACCAATAATTTCTGAATAAAATAAAGACATAGATACAGCACCAAGAGATATTAGAAACCCTAAATGAAATGTATATTTTTTAAAAAATAATAATATTTTATTTTTATCATCTCTAAAAAAGATAAGATTAACTAAAAGAAGTAAAACAACTAATTGGAGGAGGATTGTCCCTAGTCCAAGCATTTTATTTATGATTTGTATATAATTTTCCATATTATTGTGGTAAGACACATTGAGTCTTATCTGCTAAAGTTTCAAGAGGCTGTTTGCCTGTAAGATTTGAGCCATCAGCAAAAACCCAAGTTGGGTATCCATCAATACCCTTATCTTTACATATTTGTTGTTGACTTTGCCCATCCAAGGTAGAACATTCTACATAAGGAATATATTTCTGCGCAGATCCAAAATCTTTTTTCTGATCCTGGCAATGAGCACACCAAAATGCTCCATAAAATTTTGCTCCAGAATCTGTTAGACATTGAGCAAATCCATCTAACTTACTAGGTTCTTCTGGTTTAAAACTAAAATAAGTCCCAACTCCACCAACTACGATAACTACTAATACTATAAATAATATAAATTTTGTCTGTGTTTGCATAATATTATTATATCAAAAAACTAAATATATCCCAAAACCAAATAAATGGACTTTTTATTTTAGAAAATATTTGAGAAATTACTGTTTTTAAAAAATTATCATTTATCTCTTTATCTATATTTAATACATTTGCCAATAAAGGATTCTCAGAATCTAATACTTCCTCTTTTAAGATTTCTTTTTTATTTTTTTTCTCTTTAACTAATTTTTTTTCAACTATTATTTCTATTAATTCATCTTCTTTTTTATCTTTTACATCTAATTCCTCCTCTTCTTTTTCTTCAGGTAAAATAATATTTTCTTCTAAAATTTCTTCTTTTTCATTTACCTCTGAAATCTCTTCTGTTTTCCTCTCAAAAGATTCTAAAATATCATTCCATGAAAGTTCTAAAATAGTTGGGATAGCATAAGCTGTAGCCCAAATTCTATTTTCTAATAAATTATTTTCTAATAATCCCCCATCTTCTTGTTGCAATGACACCAAATAATTAATACCCTTTTCTGTCTCAGTATCATTATCTTCTATCGATAAAGCTTGAATAGCCCAACTAGTAGAAAAAGGATCATCATTAAAACTTCCGTTTAATTTTTGTTTACTTTTTATATAAGATAATCCATTACTAATAGCTTCTTCAACTTCATTTAATTTCTCAAAATTACTTAATCCCAAAATAGCCGCTGATGTCATATCAACACTCTCCCAGGAGCCGGCAGAGGATTGTTTAGATAATATATGTGAGACTATTTTTTTTATTATTTCATCTTCTTCTGTATAGCCTGACTTAGATAAAACAATTAGGGCAAAAATATCATCATTGTATAAAGAACTTTCTCCTATTTGATCACCATCAAAAGAAGAAATTATTTTTTTAATATAATCAATATCTGTCCCATCATAAGGATTAATCCCATATGACATCAAAGCCATCGCATGTCTTTCATAATCTGTAATTATTTCTGAATCAAAACTATAATTTTTTAGATAATTTACAATTTTAGTTTTTAATTCTTTTGATTCATTCCCTGATTTTGCTATTCCTATCGCCACCCAATCATTATAAAGTTCATTCCCAAATAAATTACCATTTTCTTGATTAAGAATTAAAAATGATATAGCTTTTTGTAAAGAGAATTCATTTTCATCAAAAGATCCTCCCCCCGAAGACCCCCCATTATTATTTTTTATAACAGTAACTTGATAAGAAGGAAATGAATAATCTTCTTTAATCCCAAAAGTATAAATGCCTTCATTTTCTAATAAAATATTAATTACTCCATCTTCATTAACAAGAGTTTCTAAAATGGTATTTGGATTAAATGGATCAAGATCATTAGGAGTTGTTACAATTATATTTACATTATTGAGAATTTCCCAAATATTATCTATATAATTATATTTAAAAGAATTTACTAAAATAGATTCACCCTCTTTTATTTCATTTTTATCTAAAACTAATTTATGGGGATTCCCAAAATATACAGAAACGGATTGTCCATTTTCAACAATCGTCTGATCTATTGCCGTCCAAGGAGATACTCCATTAACAACATATTGCCAATTATCACAAGATTCATTCTCATTTTCTTCAGTAATACATTTTAAATACAAAGCACCCATAGATGAATAATACTGTAAATTTGATATTGTAAATGGAGCATTATCTATTTGAGAAATACTATGTAAAATAGATAATAAACTTTGATTATTTATTTCATGATTTTCTCCTTTATTATCAAGGATATTTATTACCCCTTCTTCTGGCAAAACAAAAATAGAATTATAAATAATATTTTCCCCATTTCTTATAAAAATATTTATACTAGAATTTTCATCTAAATTTTTTTCTACAACATTTATTCTTCTTTCTATTTGAACAGCTTGATTATTTGAGGAATCTGAAACATCATATGTGATAGTATACAAACCAACAGTGTTGGTATCTACATTATTAGAAACAACAATCAAAGATGTTATATCTCCATCTGTTTCATCAAATCCAGTTGCCCCTTGATCGGTATACGTATCCCCTAAATCAATTACAACATCACTCTCTCCAATCAGGCTAATAATAGGAGGTGTTGTATCTAAAATTATCTCTTCTGCAAAAGAAAAATTGTAAAAACTAAAAATAAAAATGAAACTGCTTATTAATAAAACTTTTCTAAAAAAAATCATATAATTTTATTTTAATTCCCAATTAATAATATCTCCTTCTTTCAAAATATATTTAGAAATACCGATTGATGCTTCTTTTTTATTTATATAATAAAACCAATATCTACCATCTCCATCTTTAATCCCATTTATCTCATTTACAAAAACTCCCAATGATGGATATTCTCTATATTTAAAATTAAAATTATTCATATTTTCTAATTGTAATCTTTGCATTGCGGTATATACAGTATCCCCTTCTATAAATGGAATCTCATAATTATCCCCTGACACCATAAGAGAAATAAGTGGTTCAACTTTTTTTATTTTATTAGTTTCTTTATTTTCTTTAACCAAAGAAATACTCTCTGTTTCTTTGGTAAGATTAAAAATTTGTTCTTCTTCTTTAGGAGAAAAATTAATCACCTCTATTTTATCTTCTTTAAAATAAAAAAAGAAAAAAATCAAAATAAAAATGATAAAGAAAACTGTATTAAAGATATAATTTTTATTTTTCATATAATGAATAACGAACAAAAAACTTCTGATGGAGCAGAAGTTTTAATAATATACATATAATATATTTCTCCTGCTCGGGGGCTCACTATTATATTAAGACCGGACTCATCTCTTTCGAGTATTACCGTTGCGGCACAGTAGAGGAATCTAACCTCATTTCCAAATACAATAGTTAAAATTTTAAATTACAGCTAATTTACCAAAACTGTTTTTTCTACATTAATAATACTTTTACTCTCTTTTATCAACCACTTTTCAATAACTGGTGATAAAACTATAGCAAAAGATACATTACCTAGCAAATGAATAATAGTGAAAGGAATCTGCCCAATTAAAGATACCATAAAGGATTGATTAAAGAATAGTGGGCCTATGGTAAGCCCCGTAATTATATCATATATAATTGTTCCAATTACTGCATAACTTGCATAACTTTTCCATCCAGAATTATTTTTAAAATAATATGAAGCTCCTAAACCAAGCAAACCATAACAAATGGCTGTTATTAAAGTCCAAACTCCTACGCCTGAAGTAATTAAATCAAATAAGACAATACTAAAAAACCCAAAAATAAATGTCATTAATCCGCCATATATTTTTCCAAAAGGCATTATTATTGTCATTATAGGCTCTACATTTGGTGCCCTAAATGGAATCAACCTAATTGCAAAAGCTGACAAAAATATGATTATATATTTAACCCAATTTTTCATTTAATTTTACGAAATCATGTCGCGTAACCGTTATTTTAACGCGACCTTAATTCTTAATTTTAATTCTTTTAAACAATATCACAAACTCCAGAAACACAAGCAAGTTCTCTTTTAACTTCTGTCTCATCTCTTAATTCATAAGTAACTATTTTAGAAAAATCAAAATCAGGCATTTTACTTATAAGTTCTTTATATGTTTTCTCATCAATTGCTTCATAAGGGGCAAGTTGATAAACGTGGTTACTACGAGGAAGGAATGATAATCCTCCAACAATATCCCAATTCTTGTATAACCAGTGCGCTACTTGTATCCATTCATTTTCCCCAACTGAAATAGTCACGGATGGATTGTGTTCTGTATAATTTATCTTTACAACTTTCCAGTGTTCAAGTTGCTCAATTGCTGAAATGTCATCTTTACAAATTGCATCAATAGGTGCTTTCATTGGAAATTCTAAAACAAAAGTATTAGCTTCATCTAATTTTTGTCCTACTTCTGGATGATAAGGAACTCCTTGATCTTTCATCATTTTAAACAAAGAATCAGTAGCAGAAATACGAACACGACGAATATAATAAGGAGCATGACGAGGGTGCATACCAGATGAACAATCTACTGTTTGAGAAACAGTTCCCGATGGCTTCACTGCAGTTATACAAGTTGATTCACTTATCCCAAATCTTTTAGCATAAATTTTATTTACACGAATAGCTTCAAGACGAAGTTTGGTCAACATTTTAGGATCACGTGAAAGTTTTGAATCCCATTGTCCAGTTACAGAAACACCAAGAAGTCTTTCTTCTTCACAATTATCACTCCATTCTTTAGATAAATATCCAAATTTTGTAAGAGTTGATTGATAAGTTCCAAGTATTGTTGCTACTCTAATCTTTTTCATTAAAGTTTCTTCAGTATCTTCTGCTCGTGCAACAACCTCAGATAAATTACAAAATTGTTTTGATCTTAAAATAATTTCACCGCAAGGATTTGTACCCATTTCTCCAATATAATCTGCTGACTTTTCTAATCTTCTTTTTGGTAAAGTTTTATAAAGAGACTCGCGATTAAATATTCCTCTCTCTCCACTTCCTGATTCCATAAGAGCAATCCATTCTTTCAAAAATTCTGTTTCTGTTGGCTTTGTATTATATACAGCAGAATTATTAGCAAGCATTCTCTGCCCTTCATTAACCCAGAACTGACCATTTTTAGCATCACGCATTTCAGAATCATCTAAATCTGAAAGTGAAATAAGGGCACTGCGACGAACTCCACCAGAAACCACACATTCACCAATTTTACAAATAATATCGTGAGCATCTATATTTCTTAAATGCCTACCTTGTCTATGTAAAATACGCTCTCTCGTAAAACCAATCAAATCTATCAATGGTTTTGGGCCAGAACTCTTACCTCCCATGATTTTAAGTCTTGCTCCTGCTGGACGAAGTAGTGAAAAATCAAAATCTATATCATCTCCATTAAACCAAGTCTTCATCCCTAAAACAAAAGCATCTGCCCAACCCTCTTTGGTATCCGGAACAACAAAAGTTGGAAGTTTTTTACCTGTTTGTTTTTTAATTTGAGGAAGTGATTGAATATTTTTACTTTCAACAGAAAATCCTACTCCAGTTCCACACATTGAGATGTAAATAATCTCACCAAAATCTTGGAAAGTTGAAGGTGCTACGAATGAACAATTATAAGCACAGACATTTGTCTTTTCAGCTGCAGGCCCCGCAAATTGTAAGAGTCTCATTGAAGGCATTGCCTCTTGGCGAAGAATCGCTTCACGAACATCTTTATATTCACTCTCTTTAAGTTTATTTCCTAAATGATCTTTCATAAAAGAAATATATCTATCGACTGTCTCAATCCAAGTTTCTCTTCTTCCCTCTTCTTCTATCCATTTTGCATAAGAACGATAATAAACAAATTCAGAAAGTGGATTTCTAAAATATTTTTTACTGTCTTCTGCTAATTTTTTCACACGATCAGAGACAGTCACATTGTGAGACCTTAAACGAGCCCTTTCTTCACGATATAAAATATAATTTTTAGAAGTTTTTATAAAATCAGATAACATCAATTCTTGCTCAACAGTATCCTGAACACCTTCAACTGTTGGAATAAAATTCTTATATTTCTTGGTTATTTTAACAATTTCCATAAGAACCCTATTGGCTACCATCTCAGCTTCTTTGGCTGAACCTTCACCACTTGCAAGCATAGCTTTATTAATAGCACTCGTAATTTTATCAATATCAAAAGCAACAACAACCCCATCTCTTTTTAGAACGCTTTTAATAAAAATATTCTTGCTTAACTTTTTTTCCACTACAGTTTCTTCTTTTTTTTCTGCGACCTTTTTATTTTCCTTTTTTATTTTTAGCACTTTCTTTTTTGAAGCCATATTTATAAAAATTTAGTTAATAATATCCCCGAGATGTTTGCGGGTTTATATTATACCTCTATGGCAAGTTTAAATCCAAGTGAAATCGGACAAAACAAACACTATGTAAAAATATCAAGAACACGTCAAATTTTTTAAAATTTTCATAAAAAAATTATGAATAAAAGGCTATTATTTATAGGGTATTTATGATTTCTAAATTAATAACATTTTTAAATTTTAAAAGTTAACAAAAATCATAATTTTAACCCAAAAATCAATAATTCTTGTAAAATTTTATAAAAATAAAAGCACTAAACAAGATAAATATAGAAGCTATTACTATTGGAGACTCAGGAGCCAATATAGCTGCAATAAAACCAGATAAAATTGCAGGTATAGCCTGTGCAAGAGCAGAAACAGAAGTATTAATTCCGAAAATTTTACCTTGAATTTCTTGTGGGGCTCTTTTGGAGAGTAAACTAGAAAGATTCGCCATTGTAAGACCCGTACATAAACCAAAAAATGGAGGAATTAAATATATCTGCCAAGAATACTGCGGTAAAAAATAAATAAGAACTATAATTCCTGATCCTAATAATGTTATTTTTAATATTCTTTCTTCAGAAAATAACTTGGCAATAAACCTAGTAAAAACAGCTTGTGTAATAACCGACCATAAACCAATAAAAGCAAAAAAATTACCTATATTTCCCTGATCAAAACTAAACTTATTTATTAAATAAACAGAGAAAAAAGTAGTAAAAAAAGTAAATCCGCTATTATATAAAAAATTTGTAAAAAATATTATTTTTAAATCTTTCATTTTAAAAACATCCAAAATATTATTGAGTGACTTGTTCCATTTTATAGCTTCTTTGTGTAAATTTAAATTTGTTTCTTTCAATAAAAATAAAACTAGAAACATATTAATAAAAGCGAGAATAGCTGCAAAATAAAATGGGGTTGTTGCAGAAAACCATGAGAGAGTATTTGGGTCAGAAAGTTTTCCTCCTATAAAAGGACCAAAAATAAAACCCAAACCAAAAGCAGCACCAATCATTCCAAAATTACGAGCTCTATTATCTTTATTACTTATATCAGAGATCATAGCTTGAGCAACAGAAATATTTCCTCCAGTTAAACCATCGAAAAATCTAGAGATAAAAAGAAGTGGAATATTGTGAGTTACAATACCGATAGCAAAAAGTATATATGATATTGATGTCCCTAAAATTGAAATCGCCAATATTTTTTTTCTTCCATAACGATCAGAAAGTTGCCCTAATATAGGAGTTGCAATAAATTGACCGATAGGATAAATCGCAATAAGAAGACCAAGAAGAAGATACCCTTTTTCAACACTAATTCCAACAGGAAGAATATAAAAATCTGACAATGGACTTGCAAAAAGAAGCGGTATAACTGGTATTAAAATACCAACCCCAAGTAAATCAATAAAAATCGTAAAAAAAATGGTTGTTATGGTTTTATTTTTAAACATTATTTAGATATATTACACATATAAAATGTGCGTGATTAATATTAAAATTAGATATTATAAAACAGGGTTAAACCCTCCTGATTGTATATCCCAAAGCTTTTTATATACTCCATCTTCTTTGCCAACTAATTGATTGTGATTATCATCTTCAATTATCTTTCCATTTTCAATCACAATTATTCTATCCATAGCTCTTATAGTAGAGAGACGATGGGCTATTACAATTGTCGTCTTATTTTTAAATAAATTACGAAGAGCATCTTGAATAAGCAACTCTGATTCTGAATCAAGAGCTGAAGTGGCTTCATCTAAAATTAAAATCGGGGCATCTTTAAGGATAGCTCGAGCTATTGCTACTCTCTGACGCTCACCCCCTGAAAGCTTGACCCCCCTTTCTCCGACATAAGTATTGTATCCTTCTGGTAATCTATCAATAAATTTATCACAATTGGCTAAACGACTTGCTTCTTTTACTTCTTCGTCAGTTGCATCACGTTTACCGTAACGAATATTCTCTAATAATGTTCTATGAAACAATGCTGGGTCTTGCGGAACAAAAGCAATCTGTTCTCTTAAATTTTTTTGAGAAATAAAACTAATATCAACATTATCAATTAAAATTTTTCCAATTGTTAAATTAAATAACCTCATCAATAAATTAACAAAAGTTGATTTACCAGCACCTGAAGTACCCACTATTGCTATTTTCTGCCCAGCTGGAATAGTTAAAGAAAAATTATCAAAAACTTTTGTATTATTCTGGTCATAAATATAAGTGACATTATCAAATATAACTTCGCCTTTAACTTTTTCTAAAACTTTTTTATCTACGTCTTTTACTTCATATGGCAAATTCATAACAATCGCCATTTCTTGTGCATCAGCAAAACTATCATAAAAAGTTCTAACAATACTAGCAAAACTCCAAAGATTTTCTGTTAAACGACCCAAATAACTTTGAATCAACACTATAATTGGCATGGTAATTAAACTTAATTTCCAATCATTAATTGCAATCCAAAAAATAATAAACTCCATTACAATAAAATAAAAACTTTGAATTGATCCTAATCCTTCCCATAAATACCAATTAAAAACTGTCGCCTTCTTTTGGTTTTGAATTACTCCTCCTACTTTTTTATTTTCATAATCATGTCCAGCAAAAAGTTGTACCGATGAATGATTACTAATTGAATCAGCAAGTGCTCCTGTTGTTTTTGTATCAGCTAAAGCAGAAATAACATCATACTTGAGTTTAAATCTAGTATAAATTAAAGCTGTTAATAAAAATATAATACAAAAGACAGTAAGTATATATGCATATTTAGGAACAAGAGTATATATTGCAACAATTGTTCCAATAGATCTTATAAGAAGAGGAAGACCATCATTCACCATCTTATCCATTAATTTTTCAAAAGCTCTGGTATACTTATTAATTTTTTGGGTAAGACTTCCCCCAAAATTATTTGCAAAAAATGAATGTGAATGCCCCATCATATAAGAAAAAGCTTGAGAGCGTAACCCGGCCATCACATTTGCTTGAAAATAAGAATTCGAAAATCCAATAGATCTTCTAATTAACCATCGAACAAAACCTAAAATAAAAATTATTATTATTATTTCCCTTGCCTGAGCAATGAGGTCAAAATTGTTTAAACTCAATACATTCCATAACTTAAGAAGCTGAAGAGGAATATAAACTTCAACTCCTGCTCCAAAAATTGATAAAATAATAATAGTAAAAAACGAGAATTTAAAATTCTTTACCACTTGCCAATAATATTTAAGGACAAGTCCTCTATGTAAATTTGAATAATCTTTCTCCATCCCGTTAGAGATAGTCCCCTCATTAGATGGGACGTATATTTTAAAATTATAATTAATAATATTAACCTTATTATTTTTTATGAATACCTATCAGCCATATACTATAACATCTCTAACGGGATCCATAAAATGTAAAATAAAGGGATTTAAATCCCTCTACCTCACTATTATACCATATTTTTTATAATTTTCAAATAATTTATTTTATTTGAATTTTGACCCCCGAACTAAAGACCCTAATATTATCGATAATTTCATCGTGGCAACCCCTGTAACTTTATCAGCCCCACCATAATATATAAAGAGTGTGTCCCCTTTCAGAATCATTCCACAAGGGAAAACAACATTATTCACAATTCCATTTTTTTCATAATCTTCTTCTGGCTCAAATATTGCATCAGAAGAGCGAGCGATAACTATAGCTGGATCTTTAAGGTCAAGAAGGACGACTCCAACTCTATAGGTATTGTGACTCTTAGAAACACCATGATAAAGAAGTAACCAGCCGTATTTTGTTTTAATTGGAGGAGCAGCAATTCCAACTTTTGAACTATCCCAAGAATTTCTGCGTGGACCAATAATTCTAATACATTTTTTTACAACATCATCTCCAAAATTAAGTGATTTTAAATAATCTCCACATATTTCATTCCCAACTCTATGAATCACAAAATATCCTTCTTTCAATTTTTCAGGGAAAATACAAGTATCTTTATCATCAAAACCAGGTGGAGTTATAAGCAATGGTTTTGACCAATTCCATTTATGAACAAGAAAGTCTTTAACAGAAATAAATGATACTGCGACTCTAGGCGGACCTATGCCATCATAAGCGGTATAACAAATATAAATATTTTTACCAATTTTAACCATTCGTGGATCTTCGCACCCAGAATTTCCAGATATTTTTTTGTTTTCAAAATCTTCTCTTGGAGTATAAATAGGGTCTGCCAATCTTTCAGTAATATTAAAACCATCTTTACTCATTGCATAACCAATAAAAGAAGTATCATCATCAGAAAGAGTACGATATAGGATATGGACTTTATTATTCAAATATATAGCAGCAGGATTAAAAGTTGCTTTAGCCTCCCATTTATTATTTTTATTGGGAATTATTATTGGGTTATTTGGCCCACGTTTAAATTTCCATTTTTCATCTGTTTTTGTATAAATACTTGAAATTAAATCATTTAAATTAATATAAGCTAAGCAGGTGGTAGTATCAGCTGCCCCATAATAAATACTTAATTTATCTTTTTCAACTAAAGCTCCTGTGGGAAAAACAACGTTTGGAATATAACCAGACATTTCATAAGACTCTTCTGGAGATAAAATCGGCCCCTTGGTTCTACCTAAAATTTTAGTTAGATTTTTTTTATCAAGAAGCAAGCCCTCAATTCCAAAAATACGATCTAAATTTTCTGGTGATTGAAAATAATTTTGAATATGAGAATAAATTAATAACCAACCATATTTTGTTTTAACAGGAGAAGCTCCAATTTCTAAATGGTCATATTTATTACGACGAAAATCAACAGTATGTGAATCTACATTTTTCATCCACCCTTCCCAAAAAGATGGGTCCCATAATTGTTCTATTCTATCCATTTCGGCAATAGCCATTTTTGCTGGTGGCATATCTGTATGAACAGAAAAAATTACTGTGATTTTGCCATTTATACGTTCAGGGAAAAGAGTCATCGCTTTCGCATTAAAAGGAGTAACCAAATGGCGTTCATTAACTTTTTTTAAATCTTTTGAAACAGCAACTCCAACTTTAATATTTTCTGGGCCAAAGGGAAATCCAGACAAAGCTGTATAAAAAATATAATATTTACCTTCAAAAAAAGTAACCCGAGGGTCTTCACACCCATGTAGATCCCAACTCTCTTGAGGTGTAATAAAAGGAACTCTATCTTCAAAATGAATTCCATCTTTGCTTTTACCCATACCAATAATAGAAATTTGATGTTGCTCTATTATCTTATCTACGGCAGAAATTGCTCTATAAAATCCATAAAAGGTTTTACCTTTCTTTACTAAACTCATATTAAAAGTCGCGAATTCTTCCCAATAATGATCTCTATTGGGAACTAAAATGGGATTATCTTCTGATCTTTTTAATATATACATATAATTTTATTTAATATTTATTTTTTTATTTTTTTCTAATTTAACTTTTTTAGATTCTTTCATGTTTTTTATTAAATCAGAAAGCATTATAGAAGCAACTCCAACATATTTATCTCCTCCGCCATAATAAACAAAAAGTTTTCCATTCTTAACAACTGACCCATTAGCATAGATAATACCTGGCTTCCAATCATTTTCATACCATTCATCAGGCTCGAGTATAGGATTTTGGGCTCGGCAAATAACCTTACTTGGATCTTTTAAATCAAGCAGCATTGCTCCAAGTTTATATCTATCTCTATCCTCTTTATCCATAGCATGATATAAAAGTAGCCAACCATCTTTTGTTTTAATTGGAGGTGAAGCAGCACTACGAGTACGTTTATGCCAAGCAACAATATGATCTGGCAAGGTTTGTGGATCTGGAGCATCTTTTACTGTTGGAGTTTCTGAGGTATCAAGCTTATTTACATAAGTCACAAAAACTCTATCCGGATCACCTTTATCTAAATTATTAAAAATCACAAATTTCCCATTAATTTTTTCAGGAAATAAAACCCAATTCTTTTGTCTATCTCCTTTATGTGATAAATAAGCAAAATCTTTCCAACGCCATTTTTTGTTTAATAAATCTTTTTCATTAATAGAGACAACCGCAACTCTCATCGAATCCCATCTCCACCCATTAGAAATATTAAAAATATTAAATGTTAAATAAATATTTCCATCTATTGAAACTACTCTAGGGTCTTCACAACCACCCCACCCCCCTCCTGAACCATAGAGATTTTTATCATAAGTAGGATTAGTAGGTGAAGTATATGACCAATGACTTTTTGCTTCTTCGGCTTCTTTATAAGAAAAAACTGGATAATAAAGTCGTTCATTAAAATTAATTCCGTCATCACTTGAGGCATAACCAAAACGAGAAATTCCATCACCTCCGAGAGCTCTATAAAAAAGATGAACCCTACCCCCAGAATAAATAGCTCCTGGATTAAAAACAGCTTGTGATTCCCATGAATATGTTCTTGGTTTTAATATTGGATTTTTTATAGACCTATTTAGCTTCAATCCTAATTCTTTTTTATTAGAAATATTTTTTTTCTTTATAACTTTTTTTAAAGGATTTTTCTTTATAACCCTTTTTATTGTCTTTTTTATCTCCTTTTTTAAAGGAACTTTCTTTTTATTTTTTTTGATAACCTTAGTAGGTTTAATAATCTTAACCTTATTCTTGGGTAATTTTTTTTTCTTAACTATTTTTTTTGTTTTTTTAATTACAACCATATAAATTAAACCCTCCCATATTTATCCTCGTAATGAAAAATATCTTCTTCGTCAAAATCTCCAGTTGCAATCTCTAATACCCATATACCATGAGGCCCAGCAGAAAGACGATGCTTCTCTCCTTTTTCTATCTCATGTTCGTCTCCTGTCGTTGTATCTTTTTTTATTTCTCCTATCTCAACCCAACCATCTCCAGATATTACATGCCAAAATTCAGATCTGTTTTTGTGGCTTTGCAAACTAAGAGTTTCATTTGGATTAACTTTAATTATCTTTACAGTAGAAGAATCATTTTGAGTAAATTGTCTAAAATTACCCCAAGGTCTTTCTATTTGGAAAACTTTCTCTTTTATCATACTAATATTATATCACAATAAATCTGACTATTCACTTTTATTTCATTTAATGCTCTGATTTTTCCAAGAAATATAAGAAATATAAAGAAAAACAAAAAATAAAGGTATATAAATGAGTGCTTCTATATGATAAGTGGAATAAGAAAATATTTTTAACATCTTTTGCAGTAAAGAAACTGGATTAGTAAAAATTTCCCAACTATTAAATCTTAAAAATCTTCCAAGATAAATGCCAAAACTTGTTAATAATAAAATTATAAAAATAGAGATATCTGTTATCTTTTTATTGTATCTAGAAAAAATAATTTTTTCCATTTGATTAATAGAATACATCCCCAGCAAAAGACCAACCCAAGCAGAAGTAAAAAGTAAAATTGAATCATAAAGAACTGGAACAGCTCTAACTACCCCAATATGAATTAAATCGGTAACAATATAAGGAGCATTCGGTAAAAAAATTAGCCAAAAAAATCCTCCTATTATAAAAAAAGATTTATTTAATTTATCTTTATTTGAATAAAAAGAAAGGATAGTACTTATCAAAAAAGGGATAAGAGCCAATAATATATTCCATAATATATAAATAAAAGAATATTTATCAAATAAAATAACTCGTAAGATGTTTAAAATTACCGCTAGAATTATTAATAGTATTATTGATTTAGGAATAAATATTTTATTATTTAACATTTTTAGAATATGCCTTTAATAATTCTGAAGAACTTCTAACTTTTCCACCCCTACCAACATTAAAAACTATTTTAGCTCCAATGTGTTTACAGGTTTTTAGATCTGTATACAAAGAAGATAAAGGATTTGCGGCATCTTTTCTATTACGATCTCCTCCACTTGCAAAAATATCTGGTTTGATTCTAATTAATTCCATCGAAACACTCATGTCTTTTGTATTCTTATTATGTTTCGATATAACAACTTTATCTACACCTTTGATTGCCTCAATTATTTCTTTTCTATCTAATTCATTCATAAATTCTTTTCCTTTTTTTATTCGAAGCCAATTATCATTATTTATAACAACAATCAACTTATCCCCTAGTTTCTTTGCTTCCCTTATATATCTAATATGTCCAATATGAATCGGATCAAATCCACCAGAAACCATTACAACAATTTCCTTTTGTTTTTTTATCTTTTTATTTTTTCTAATTATTTTATTTTCCATAAAATTATTTTAAAATAGAAGTACAAAAAGCACATTTTTTAGCATCTTTGGGGATTATACTCAAACATTCATCACATTTCTTTGTTGTTTCGTCAATTGGTTTTTCTTTACGGGTTTTTGAAATTAAAGTATTTATAGGTGTAACTACAAAAAAATAAATAGTAGCTGAGACAATAATGAAAGAAATTAATGAGTTTAAAAAATTACCATATAATAATTGACTTCCATTTATAGTAAACATTAAACCAGAAAAATCTGGTGACCTAAAAATAGCGGAAATAAAAGGAGTTAGTATGTCTTTAACTAATGAATTAACAACTGTCCCAAACGAGGCACCGATAACAACACCGACAGCTAAATCTACAACATTCCCTCTTAAAATAAATTGTTTAAATCCCTTAAGCATAAATTAATAATATCATTATATCTCCAAAAGTGTTACTTGTTAAGGTTTTAGATTTTTAATCATTTCGATTGAAATTTTATCTAAATCATATTCGTGAGACCAACCCCAGTCTTCTCTTGCTTGTCTATCATCTATGGTTTTAGGCCAAGAATCCGCTATTTTTTGCCTTTCATCAGGAGTAAATGTGCACTTAAAATTATTAATATATTTGGTTACATTATCAGCAAGCTCTTTTGCCGAAAAACTAATAGCTGTTAAATTGTAAGCTGTTCTAATTAATATTTTTTCTTTTGGTGCATCCATTAATTCTAATGTTGCTCGAACAGCGTCGTCCATATACATCATAGGCAAGACAGTATCTTCTTTAACGAAACAATCATAACTTCCATTTTTAACTGCCTCATAATAAATAGCCACAGCATAATCTGTTGTTCCTCCCCCGGGTGGAGTTTTCCATGAAATTATACCCGGATATCTTAAACTTCGAACATCTAAACCATATTTTACAAAATAATATTGGCATAATAATTCTCCTGAAACTTTTGTTATGCCATACATCGTTGTTGGCTCTAAGATTGTTTTTTGAGGAGTTTCAAAAAGTGGAGTTGTGGGACCAAAAGAAGCAATAGAACTTGGCCAAAATAATCTTTCTATTTTATATTCAACAGCTAAATCTAAAATATTTTTTAGCCCATTTATATTTACATCCCAGGCTAAATTTGGATTTTTTTCTCCTACAGCCGATAAAACCCCAACTAGATGATAAATTGTATCAATATTATATTTTTCAATTAAAGCCCTGAGTTCTTCTTTATTTCGACTATCAGCATTTTCAAAGGGCCCTGAATTTTTAAATTCAACAGATGGCTCCTTGTGGTGCCCCACCGCAACGACATTTTCTTTGCCATATTTTTTTCTTAATTCTGGAATTAGTTCAGAACCAATTTGACCTAAAGCTCCAGTTACTAATATTTTTTTCATTTTTATATTATATCATTTAAAAAAAATTCTAGTATAATTTTTTTATTAATGACTTAATTTGTTTAATTTTTAAAGCTTTTACCATAATCTGCCATAGCTTCTAAAATTTTTTTAAATTTAATACCCTTTGAAGTCATAGAGTAATAATGTATATCTACCTTAAAAAGGATTCCTTCATTTTCTAATTGTTTTATTTTAATAGTTAGTGTTCTTGAACTAATACCCTCTAATGATTTTTGCAGATCTGAAAATCTCATTGGTTTTTTTAACAAATCACGGATAATAAGCATAGTCCAAGGATCAGATAACAACAAAGCCGCTTTGGCTATCGGACAATTATTATGAAGTTTTTTTTTCATAAACAAAGATTATCATTTACAATCTAATGTGTAAAGGCTTTACTTTGTAAAGTAAATATTATATTATATAAAATATTATTATTAAATTAAAAATATAATGAAAATAATAGCCCTGTCGTGCTCCCCTTCAAGAAAAAGGAATTCTGACACAATGTTAGATCATTTCATTGACGGGATGATGGAAATACCCAATATCGAAGTAGAAAAAATTTATCTTGAAGATATACCTATCAATACATATAATTTTCAAAATAGTACTGGCCCACAAGAGAATGAACAATTATTCAAAGAATTATCTGAAAAAATTAAAAATGAATCTTTCGGTTTAGTTATTGCCACCCCTACTTATAATTTCTCGGTTCCAGCTCATTTAAAAAATTTTATAGACCGAATTAGATTTTTTGCTCTTAATTTTGAAGAAAAAAATAATTTTGGGCAACCAAAAGGAGAGCTCAAAAATCTAAGAACTTATTTCTTGGTATCAGGAGGAACTCCCAACTGGGCAGAAAAAATACTTTTCTTTACCTTCCCTTCTTTTTGGTTAAGAGGAATATTCTTATATTTTAACGCTAAAGTTATGGGAGCATATTATAGCGGAGATACTCAGACATTTAAAAATAAAAAAATCTTAAAAAAATGCTTTAGAAAAGGAAAAAAATATGCCAAAAATATTATTAAACAAAAAAATCATGGTATATTAGAAAATATTTTCTGGAGATCCCCACAAAACAAACAAATGTAAATAAATATTATTAATATTAATTAAATTATCGTATGAAAAATAATACAAAAAAAATTAGTCTAGTGTTCATTATATTATTAGTTTTAGTTATTTCTTTTTTATTAATTACAAAAAATAAAAAAACAGAAGTAAAAGAAATTTCCTATCAAAAAGAAGAATATGGGGAAGTAAAAGAAAAATTGGAAGGCTCTGAATTTTATTCTTTTAATATAACCTCTAGTAAAATAAACTGGGAAGGTAAAAAAACTTTAATCAAGGAGTGGATTGATACAGGTAGTATATCTATAAAATCTGGAGGTATTACTATAATAGATGATAAAATTACAGAGGGACACATAATTATTGATATGAATTCAATCACTGCCCAAAAAACAGGCGCAGGTCAAGGAGAAAGTAATTTATCTAAACACTTAAAATCGGCGGATTTCTTTGATGTAGAGATATTCCCTACTTCTAAATTTGTACTCACTTCAATTATCTCAAGTGAAAATGAAAACGAATATATAGTAAAAGGAGATATAACAATCAAAAATATTACAAAAAATATTGAATTTCCTATGACTATAAATATGACGAATGGATCAATATCAATGAATGCCGAAATCATCCTCGATCGCACTCAATTTGACGTTCGATTTGGTTCAACTAATTTCTTTAAAGATATTGGGGATAAAGCAATCGATAATAATTTTACTTTGAAACTAGAATTAATTGCCGATAAATCATAAATTCAAAACAAAATCCCCTATTTAGGGGATTTTGTTTAGGTGTCTATACTATTATCTTTTAGATTATAGGTCTTAAAAAAATATTAATTTATAACCTTTCTTTAAAATCTATAATTGTTGGTGGAAAATTTACACCTTTTTTCATGATTCTATTATTCTCACCTACCACATATATATTTTCAGGATTAGCATAAACAGAAAACTCTGTTCCAAGACTTTTATCACCAACATAGTAATCATCGGTTTTAAAGAATGGTAATTTTTTAATATTAGCACTAGTTGCTAAAGTTATTGGTAATTCCAATGAAGCCTTTATCTCTCCATGAATCATAGAAGCTCTAATTAAGCCAGAATCAAATAATTTTTGTAATTCTTGAATCTCATTTTGACTTAATTCAGAATCACCTATAGTTTTTTTACTAGACAAATTATTGTTTATAATCTCCCTTAGTGCTGAACTTATATGGCCATATATATTGGAATCTTTAAAATTAAAATCGGAATAATGATTTAATACTTCTGGAGAAATATGAATAACTGAAATATTTTTTTCCCCTTGAAAAATCAAGGAACTACAATTTCTAAAATTATTTGCCAAAATACCAATATGATTGCCAGTCATCCCCAAAACACCATCACCAGGATTGTAATTAAAACTTATTCTTTGGTATTTCTTATTGTCATTAGTAAAATCATTCTCATTACTTTTTTGAATTTTTCTCTGTGTTGTTTCTTTTTTAGAAAATCTTTTAAATATATTAGTTATTCTATCAATTGGATTTTTTGTATATTCTTCATCTTTTTCATTCCAAACATGTTCTGATTTAAAAGAAAAAGAGTAACCCTTTCTTTTTTCTATAGATTTATTTATTTCCTCTTTAGTACTATTAATATGGTCTTGATTTTCTAGCTCTCTTAGCTTTTGTTTTTCATATTTATTATCATTAATACTATCGGTTGAAATAATATTGTCTTTTTCTATCTTTTCCTTTGTTTCAAAAATAACTTTTCTCTCTATTTCATCAACTTCTTGATTATCAGTATTTTTCTCAAAACTTTCCATTTTCATAATTTAATTATATCATCCAATTCTTCGAACGAGAACAGCCATATAATACATAAATATTATATGGCTATTATACAAAGGGTGCCTACAGGGATTCGAACCCTGACTGAGAGTTCCACAAACTCTAGTGCTAACCATTACACTATAAGCACCATAATTTACCCTATTTAAACAATAAAATAGAGTGATTACACATTTATACCAGAAAAAAGCATATAAATCTAGAGTGAAGAGTAAAAAATAAAATAAAAGATTAATTATCTTTAATTGAAGTCTCTACAGGAACAACAGGAATACAAACTACCCCCAAAGGAGAAGAGGAAATATTTAAGGCCGCCCCAGTGCTATCAACGCAAAACAATGGTTTATCCTCTGGGTTTGGAATTGAATTAATATCATAATTATCAGCAATTGGAACCGTAAAAGACCAAGCCTTTGAGGTGGCATAACAAAATCCATTATTATTAGTTTTTGCCATCATTTTATTTAAGAATTGAGAAATGGAACTAACTTCAGTTAATGCTTTTTTGGAATGACCCAAAGGAGAAAACAATGAACCAGAAGTTGGGTTCATGCAACTACCATTTTTATTGGCTTTACTTCCATAAAAACTTTCTACTTTAAACAAATTAGAAGCCAATTGTCCAAAAGAAATGATCTCATTTTTAATCTTCATTTCATTAATATTTTTAATAAAATCCTCTACTTC
>Ga0247841_10005411_pt1 | contig 20687 bp, 25 predicted proteins | sample LaCruzMarch2015__2_FD_192410 | JGI IMG/M metagenome (GOLD analysis project Ga0247841, IMG submission 192410) | Freshwater microbial communities from meromictic Lake La Cruz, Castile-La Mancha, Spain - LaCruzMarch2015_18m | ecosystem: Environmental > Aquatic > Freshwater > Lake | place: Spain... | reverse complement strand
ATCTCTCTCATCGTGCTCTACCGAAAGAGCATTGAAATGCGGTCTATATCCTTGAAGGTCTACGATGTTATGACCCTTACTCATCAAAAAGAAACGGTCTACGATGTGTTGAGCCTTTCCAGCTATGAAAAGATACAAACGGATAGAGCCCGTATTCCTGCCGACCAGCTCACCCAAACTGAATCGAATCGAAGGGAAGTGGGATTTGCTTCAGGAAGAAGTCATCAACAACCAGAAGTTTGAGAGTAGAGAGGAGTTGGTGACAACGATTGAAGGTTGGGCAGAGTATTACAATGGAGAGCGAAAGAAGATCTATTCAAAGAAAAAAGTCCATGCATGAGTAGTTGACAAATATTCTTTAGGAGGATTTTGACAGAGATCTTAACTGACTGACGATCACGGATGCATCATTGTCCATTAACAGGTCACGCGTCTCAAGTTCTCCCTTGTTTAAAGATTTGAGAGGAGAGGCAAGCCGCTGAAGTTTAACAAGATCGATCTTATCTGCATTTGCATTTGCTTCCGGATTAGTATGACCTGCTCATTATCTGTTGCAGGTATTTCGTGATTCAGGACACATGAGTTCAGGGATTGACGACATCACATGCATTAAATCCCCTTTGTGCCGGATTCCCCCTTCTGCCGCAGGACTCCGGCTCTTATCTCACTCGTCCCCGCAGTACCAGATCGAGCCCATGGCTATGGAGATCGGTTCATGGATACTACTCGCAGAACTGCAGATTATTCCTCTCGTTCTCAAAGTAACAATCAAAGAAGATTACCTGCTATCAGCAGCTTCAGCCGGCGATGCCAGACTGCTGCACCAGCAGGATAATCCCGACTGCCATGCCAATCACTACAACCGTCCACCGGAGCAGAACAGGATCGATGCGCCCGGCAAACTTTCCACCGGCTGCACCCCCGGCAAGTGCTCCCACCGCCATCACGAGCGCAACTGACCAGATGATCATGCCTGAGAACAAAAAGAAGACTGCTGCTGCAATATTGGAACTGAGCGTGATGCACTGTTTGAGCGCGTTAAGACGGGTCAGGCTGTCCTCAATACAGAGCCCGAGCACGGACAGGATGATCACGCTCTGTCCCGCACCGAAATACCCGCCATAGACCGCAGTACACCCGACCGGGATAATTGCATTCCTCACGCTGTCACGCTCATTACCTGAACGGCTCCGGACCCAGTCCCTGACCCGGTCCTGCACTGCCAGCAGCACCGAGGCAAAGAGGATCAGGAACGGGACAATAAGATGGAATACCTGTCCGCTGACAAGGAGGAGGAGGCAACCCCCGGCAATACCCCCGATAATGCCAGCCGGGACAAGCAGGCGAAGGCGCTGTCCCTGCCCTTCAAGATCCTTTTTCTGGGCAACCGTGGCGCCAAAGTAACCCGGGCATAATGCGACGGTATTTGTGATGTTTGCCGTCACTTCGGGGATACCGATGGCGACGAGTGCGGGAAACGATATGAGCGTCCCCCCACCGGCGAGCGCATTGATAATCCCGGCAGCAAATCCCGCCCCACCGGCAATCGCAAGTTCCGTTACCGTGAGCACGCTTGGATCAGTCCTCTCAGTTCATTCTGCCAGGTATGCTGCTACATCCTGTGATTTCATGATACGGATGCCAATGTTTGCCATGTCCAGCAGGTTTGCCGCATGGATCGACCCGTTCTTCGCCCCTGTCGCATCCTCGACAATGACAACCGGGTAGTTCAATGCGATCGCATCAAAGACGGTGGTCCGGATGCAGTTCGGAGTCTGGATGCCGGTGACTACGAGGCTTTGTACCTTCAGGGTCCGCAGCACCAGGTCGAGTTCCGTACCGAGAAAGGCACTCATCCGGGTCTTTTTGATTATGTACTCACCTGGCAGGGGCTGGAGTTCTTCGATCACGGCGGCACCTGTCGTTCCCTCAACGGCAAACGGTTGTTCCCTGAAGAGAGCCTGCCGGATGATCTCGACATCAGACCCGTCGGCACGGTGAACCCGCAGCACATGGAAGACCGGCAGGTTCTTGTTCCGGAACTGCTGGAGCACGGCGCGTATGTTCGGGATCACTGCCTGTGCCTGTGCCACGCGCAACGGGGCGCCATCCAGTACAAAATCGTTCTGCATATCGATGATGAGGAGTGCAGTGCGTTTCATGACTCGATCACACAAGAGTCATGGTATCCGGCAGGTAATAACCACTCCCAAACCATACTGGAAAACATTCCGGAAAAAAGGTTTTTGGTTCACCTGCGCAGCAGAGAATTGATATTCACGATGAACCCGTTATTCGTCATGACAAGACCGGCGAGCGGGTTTCTCTCCTGCATTCTTCGGGTTGAAAACCGGGAATCCCAGTAGCTCATGTTGAACATATTCCGGATTAGTTTGCCCTTATCAGCCGCGGACGACTTTTTTACACCACATACCCCGGCAAGATCATCCCGGCTGATGAACGGTTGAGAGGACTTGTCGAACAGGAAGTTGATCTTTCCCAGCGTAAAAAGGATGCCAGCTGCCCATGCCGGAGCATTTCCTGCAAGGATCGGGCTTGGTCGTTTCCGGGCGAGCTTTTCAAGGAGCAGCAAACCAAGAAAGTAGTACTCCTCATCGATACCTGCCTTGCAGACACTGCGGATGATCTCCCCGATCTCCTCGAACTGGGGTCTGACCGCAATCGGGATTGGGGCAGAAAATGCGATGTCCTTCACCGCCACAAACCCGCCCTGTGCCGGTGAGGGTTCTTGTTCTGTCTTTGCCTCATCACCTGGCAAAATGCCGGTCTCCGGGGAGACCCCCGTCTTCTTTTGTTCCCTCTTACGGGGTCGGTCAACAGGAGGCATATCATCGGGAATCACTTCAAACGGCAATCTTCTTTGTTCGACATTATCAGTTTTTTTCAGAAGTGGCATCGAGTCACCAATACAAGATATCTTTCTTCCGGACTTCTTATGAACGTATTCAGGCTGTCGGGGAATTACTCACCCTCACATCATACACCGCATGCCACTGCCCCGGCGAGTACGATCGCACCACCCGTTCAGCAATTACCTCCCCGCCAAGTTCCCGGATGCAGGCGCAATGTTTCCCCTCTTCCGACACCAGCGCGTAGAAATGGATTGTCCCTCCATACAGGCAGAGCCGGAACGCATCTGACAAAAATTCCGTGCCGGCAAGCGGGAGGTTCATGATAATCCGGTCGAACTTCCATGGCAGGATACCGGCAAGCCGGCGGGCATCCGCGAGTACTGGGAGCACATTCTTCACCCGGTTCTGCGTGAGATTTTCCAGCATCAGTTCGATCGCGTGCGGGTTGATGTCTGACGCCACGACTAGTGCTGCACGTGAAGCAAGCGTGATCGTAAACGGACCCACACCGGCGAACATGTCGAGCACGAGTTCGTGGCTGCCGGTCTGAGCAAGAATACGCTGCCGCTCGGTGGAAAGGCGTGCAGAGAAGTACGCGGTGGAAAGGTCAACGGTAAAACGGTGCCCGTGCTCGGTCACCTGCGTCCGTGTCTTCGGGGTGCCGGCAAGCACCTCAAACGGGCGGATGCGATACTCGCCCGAGACCTCCCCCTCTGCATACACGACCGTATGGAGCGACGGGCGCGAGGCGAGAATTTTTTTTGCACCCTCAAAATCACGGTCCTGCATAATTGCAATCCCGCCAACCAGTTCATGCCTTGGGAGTACCGGGTGACCGGGCGTCGCATCAAATTCGCACCGTTCGGCACCCTTGCGCCAGTCCATGAGGGGAACGATGAGCGCATCACCTTCGCGCCGTGGCTTGAGCGTGAGGTCGATCATCCCCTCACTGATAAGCGCCTGTCGCATCTCCTCGCCCTGCTGTGCCGGCACCCGGATGCCCCACTGTTCGACCGTCAACCGAACCACTGATATCATAAATTTATACGTGCTACCATTATTCATGGCTGGTGATGGTGAGCCCCGTGAACCGATCGGCAACCGTACAAAAAACGGCGCCGACCGCGATAATACGATTCAGATTCATGCAAAACTCAAAGCCGGTTCGCTGAAACTTTACGAGCTGGAAAAAGATCTGGCTCCGGTTGATGCGATCCGGGTGAGGCGTGAATTTATCGAGCAGAAAACAAAAACCTCGCTCGCGAACATCGGTATCTTCTCTATCGATATCGATCGCGTAGTGCAGCGGAACTGCGAGAACATGATCGGCACCGTGCAGGTACCGCTTGGCGTTGCCGGACCGATTATCGTGAACGGGGAGTACGCGAAGGGAGAGTTCTGGCTCCCCATCGCAACGACTGAGGGCGCCCTCGTCGCATCGGTGAACCGGGGATGCAGCGCAATCACCAAAGCCGGAGGCGCAGATGTCCGCATCCTGCACGACGGCATGACACGGGCACCGGTCTTTGCGGCGGAAAGCATCATCCATGCAAAAGAGATCGTGGACTGGGTTCGTGCACACCGTGAGGAACTCGCGGTAGTTGCACAAAGTACCACGTCCCACGGGAAACTTACGGACATCGTCACCTATGTCGCGGGCACGAGTGTCTTTGTCCGGCTTGAGTTTGACACGAAGGATGCGATGGGGATGAACATGGTCACCATTGCAAGCGCAAAAGTTGCCGACGAAATCGCCCATCACACCCGCGCCCGGCTTGTTGCGCTGTCGGGCAACATGTGCACCGATAAGAAACCGGCGGCGATCAACAGCATCATGGGACGCGGCAGGAGCACAGTTGCCGGCGTCGCCCTCTCCCATGAACTTATCGCACAGGTCTTCAAGACCGATGCGCCAACGCTTGTTGACGTGAATACCAGAAAGAACCTTGTCGGCTCAGCCCGTGCCGGTTCGATGGGCTTCAACGCCCATGCAGCAAATGTTGTCGCCGCCATGTTCATCGCCTGCGGGCAGGACGCCGCTCACGCCATCGACGGAGCAACCTGCATGACGACCATCGACCTCACGCCAACAGGGGTATATGTCGCAGTCACCCTGCCCTCGCTCCCGGTTGGCACGGTCGGAGGCGGGACTGGTGTCGGCACGCAGCAGGAGTGCTTAAAGATGCTGGGCGTGGCTGGAGGGGGCGATCCACCAGGCGCGAACGCAAAGAAACTTGCCGAGATCATCGCCTCCGGTGTCCTCGCGGGTGAATTATCCCTGATCGGCGCACAAGCCGCCCAGCACCTTGCCCGCGCTCACAAAGAACTCGGGCGGGGCGAGAGGCGTTAGAACCGGAACCACTTCATCATCACGAGGGCATGCTCGCCATTGGCGTAATACTCCCCTATCTGGAAGACCGGGCGATATCCAAGGCGGGAATAGAACTTCTGGGCACGATGATTGGATTCGCGGACTTCCAGCTGGGCGCCGGTTGCGCTCTCCAGTGCGAACTGCTGCTCAACGCGCCGCATGAGCGCCGTCCCGATCCCCTGGTGCTGGTAGTGCGGACTCACGGCAAAGTTGCAGAGGTGCCCGTAGATGTTCTCACCAGTATCTTCGAGAGCCCCGACAGCAAACCCTGTAATCCTGCTTTCGCAGACTGCAACGAAATAGGTGGTCGGGTAGTACATGAGTGCTTCCAAAAAGACCGATGGCTCCCAGGGATCAATAAAAACCTCGCTCTCAATTTCGGCAATTGCGGAGATATCGGCAGAGGTTGCCCTCCGTACAACAGGAGATGACTGGGGCGGAATAATATCATCGGAACGGATCACAGAAGCAGCACCCGGTTAAATCCAGTATCACCTGTTTTTCCCATAGTCAATAAGGATTGCGCCGCGCAGGCAGGCAGTTATTCCCGGCATAAAAATACGAGACAGCCAATGAGTTGAGCAGCCGAAGGGTCAACGCCGCAGGGATTGCCTCCCTCGCAGGTCCAGACGCCCCGGTATCTGCGGTCTGGTCTTGGATTATATATGTGTCCACACCCAAATTATGTGAAGAAGACCGCTCTCGTGCAAGGCATTGGTTGTTGTTCATGGTGAAGATCTATCGTTTTTGTGCAGTGCGCCCCACACCTAAAGACGCCGCAGCCATCGCGGCAGTCCCGTATGACGTCGTGACTGCTGACGAGGTGCGTGCCATTATCCGAAAGGACCCGGACAGTTTCCTGCGGGTGAGCCGGTCGGATGCAGAACTGCCTGATATCCCCCCGCACGATGACCGGGTCTACAAGCATGCACGGGAAAATTTTATCGCACTGCTCGAGAGCCACCGCATGCGTACAGATACCACTCCCTCCATGTACGTGTACCGGGTGAAACAGGATGGGGATATTTTCACCGGTTTATGCTGCTGTCTTGACGTGGATGACTACCGGAAGAACCACATACGGCGCCACGAGCAGACGAGGTACGACAAGGAAGAGGACCGGACCCGGCACATCGAAGCGGTGAAGGCACATAATGGTCCTGTGGTGCTGTTGTACCGCAACATTGATGGAATTTTTTCTTTTATCGAATCGCTGGTTGAAAGGATGGGCATCCCGGATGCCGAGGTGTGTACCGCAGAGGGGGGCATACACCAGATCTATGCGATCACCGATGAACCAACACTTGACCGGCTCGAACATGCCTTCTCCACGGTCCAGAACCTGTACATCGCTGACGGTCACCACCGGGCAAAAGCCGCGGTCAATGTTGCGGACAAGCGGCGTCTCGCCGGTCAGGCAACAGATGGGGAAGTCAGCCGGTTTTTAGGCGTAATGTTTGCTCATGACCGGGTGAGAATCCACGGGTACAGCCGGCTGCTCACTGACCTTGGCACATATACCCCGGAGACATTTGTACACAGGTTGAAAGATCATTTTGCTGTTCAGCCGTACGAGGGTGTTGATGGCAGCGGGTATAACATTCCCCCGAAAATTGCCAGCCCGGAAAAATATCATATCATGCATATGTATCTCTGCGGGAGATGGTACGAGTGCACCCGCCCACTGGACCCCTCGGCGGTACCGTTCGACTCATTAGATGTCGCCGTTCTCCAGAAGCATGTGCTTCTCGGCATGCTCGGCATCACGGACCCCCGCGGGGACGCCCGGCTCCAGTACCTTGGAGGTGCCCGACCGATTGCCGACTTAAAAAAAATGGTGGATGGGGGGAGATACCAGCTCGCGTTCGCCATGCAGCCGGTCCGGGTCGGGACGGTAATTGCCATCGCCGATGAAAACGGCGTGATGCCCCCGAAATCTACGTGGTTTGAACCGAAACTGTTGAGCGGGCTTGTCATTCACCCGTTTGACTGACCGCCCCGCCACACTGCCACCCTTCACCTTTATCATTTTTCCCGCCGATTCTTCTGGGATATGATCACTCTTGCAATCCCGAAGGGCAGTCTTGAAGCACAGACACTCCAGCTCTTCAAAGAGGCGGATCTTGAGATCAGGCGCACTGACCGCGATTACAACCCCCGCATTGATGACCCCCGTATCGGCAAGGTAAAGATCCTGCGCCCGCAGGAGATCCCCACGTATGTCGACAAAGGCTATTTTGATGTCGGAATATCCGGGCTTGACTGGGTCCGTGAGACCAACTCTGATGTCGTTGAAGTGGCAGACCTCTCGTACAGCAAGACAGGCGAAGGCAACGTAAAGATCGTGATAGCCGTCCACCACGATGAACCGATCGAAAACGCGAGCCAGATCCGCCCGGACAGCCGGGTGACGACGGAATATCCGGTTTTAACAAAAAAATATTTTGAATCGATCGGCGTTCAGGTTCAGCTCTTCCACTCGTTCGGCGCTTCGGAAGCAAAAGTCCCCGACCTTATGGACGTAGTCGTTGATCTCACCGAGACGGGTACGACCCTGCGTAAAAACGGTCTGAAGATCATCGGGCAGATCATGGAGTCCTACACGGTCATCATTGCAAACAAAAAGAGCTGGGCGGACCCGGAGAAGCGCCGTGAGATTACAGAGATAACGACGCTCCTCTTCGGTGTGATCGAAGCCCGCCATAAAGTGCTCCTTACGATGAATGTGCCGTCGGCATCGATGGAGCGGATCGTAAAAGCGCTGCCTGCGATGAAAAAACCGACCGTGAGCCGGCTCCACGGGATCGATTACTACAGCATCCAGACCGTGGTGCCTAAAAAAACGGTCAACCAGTTAATCCCCATGCTCAAGGCATGCGGTGCGGAAGACATCCTTGAGATACCGATCTCAAAGATTGTGCCATAATAAAAACGATTTGGATCCCCCGAGTGCCACAAATTTACGAATGGGTGCAAACTGAACGTGCTGCCTGCAGCACTTCCATATAAAAATCCCGGGCATTGTTCACAGGAAACGTATTGGATTACAGGTAGTTATTCCGCCGCAGCCATTCCACCTGAGGACCGGTGTACCGGTAGATGATATCGCATTTTTCGTCCTGAAAATTCCACGGCACTACAATAAGGATGTCCCCTTCACGGATCCAGACTTTCTTTTTGATCTTTCCTTTGATCCTCCCCATGCGGGTGACGCCATCAAAACACCTGATGCGGATATGGTTTGCTCCCATCATCAGTTCAGCGCACCCGAACTGCTCGAGGTTCCGTTTCTGGGGCAGTTTCACCCGGACAAGTCCCTCACCCGGCTGATTTTGCGGTTTTTGCGGTTTTTTTTCTGCCAGTGCAACCACTCCTGCATCTCTACGTAGAACTGCTCAATTTTTGATGCAAAAGAAAATAAATTATTTCCCTGAAAGGGCTGAACGCCCGGATAGCATCAAGGGTGGGCGGTGTTGGTACGAATCCGGGCTTTTCCCCAGAACCGGAAGAGGGGCGATGCGGGCGTGTGCGGAGTTTAGGACCGAGGAACATGGAACCCGGCGATCGGTTTTTCTCGCATCGCAGGGGCTTTTTTTGAATTTGGGCGGTACGAGGTGGACGGCAAACGGTGGTATAGGAGGAGGGAGAGAGAAGTTGGTCCGGAATTACGACCCCGTGAACCAAACTTGACCCGGGGTTCTTCATTTGAACAATGGGAACTATCCAGTAGGGTACATTATCAGACCGAATAGCAAAAAATAATTCTCTCTCTTTTTACAGGATGCTTTCGAGTTTCTGTTCGAGGACGTCAACACCCTTCTTGATGTCTTCAAGGGTCTTGCCGCCCGTAAGAATGATCTTTCCTGAAGAGAAGATAAGAGCGACGATCTTGGGATCTTTGATCCGGTATACAAGCCCGGGGAACTGTTCGGGTTCGTACTCGATATTCTCAACATTGAGCGTGACGACTATCTTATTGAGATTGATGTATTTCCCGATATTGTATGAACAGACCATATTGGTGATCGCAACTTTGGGCACTTTATAGGTGTCAACACCTGCACCTTTTACCGACTTCATGACGATCGCAAGCCCGTCCGTAAGTGCCTTTTTGTTACGGATACCGGTCATCACAATCTTGCCAGTCGAAAAGATCAGGCACGCAACCCGGGGATTCTCGATACGGTATACTGCGCCGGGGAACCGTTTCTTATTGAGTTCGCAGTTTTTGACCTTTTCCGACAACGCAACAAGATCAATGGAATCGGCGATGGCACCGGATGCCACCATATTCTCAATCTTCAAGGATTCGTATTTTTTATCAGCCATTCTCTATTCTATGATTCTCCCGGAATCATAATACTAACGCCATCCTTTATATCATGTCCCCATTTTCCGTTTTGACGTTATCAGGGTTGCACACCGTTGTTTTCGCCGGTCACGTAGTATCAGGAGATCCCGGAAACCGGACATTACTTCCCGATGATCCGCTGCTTATCGATTCTTACAGACGGCAGGATATACGTCCCGATTGCCCGGCTCTCTTTACTCAGCCCGGCAATGTGCGTGTGCATGTCGAACACGTTGCCGGACAGCATCGCGCTCCTGATGGGGGCGGAAAATGCACCGTCTTCCATCCAGAACGGATTGGCAATCTCCACCGAAAAATCGCCGCTCATCGGGTTTGCCGTATGTGCTCCCACCACGCTGTGGACGTACACGGCACGTTCATTTGTAATATCCTCCCGTCTTCCGTCAACAACAAAATTGTGATGCCCGATAGTAGGCAGACCACCATAGCCACCCCGCACTGCATTTCCGGTCGCAGTCTTCCCGAAACGGTACGCGGTTTTGAGGTCATAGGCAAATGCACAAAGGACACCGTCCTTCACGTAATCGATCCGCCCGGTGGGGGTTCCCTCAGCATCCCACCACGCACTCCCGTTTGCCCTCCCGCGATGGGGGTCATCATACATGCAGAGCCCGGAAACGGTAATCGCATCACCAATACGGTCAGCCAGTTTTGAACGCCCCATGTGGACATTTCGCCCGGAGAGGGCGGGAACAAAGACATTTGACAGGAGATCGGCATAGGCAATCGGGGAAAGGATGATATCGTACTCGCCCGTGGGTATATCCTTCCCGTCCACAGAGTGGGACGCAAAAAATGCAGCCCGTTCACCCACTCTAACCGGGTCCACCATGTCCGCACAACAGGCATGATCAAATTCAGACCCGGTGGACTGCCCGCTGATCGCTTCGAGCGAGACCGATATCCCGGTATGGCGGGTTGAGTAACGAATGCCGTGCGTGTTTGCAAATGTCACCTGTTCACGGGACAGGGAAGCAGAACCTGCCATCACTTCCGCCGGATGCTCAGCTGCCCCTTCCAGCATCTTTTGTAACAATTCACGGGCGTTCTCCGGTTCGATCGTCATGGAGGGATCAAAGGAGAGGTCCGCATCCGGCAGAGGGTTTGGACCGGGAAGCCCGTTCCACGTCTGGGGCGTGGCAAGTCTCCCGCTTGCCACTGCGGCATCCAGGCATTCCCGCCACTGTTCCGGGTTGTTGGTACTCGAGGCGCCGATCTTCCCTTTGTCAATGGTGCGAATGCACAGCCCGCAATCCGCAGAAGAAGTGGCGAGACTGACCTTTTTCTTTTTTAAGTCGGCAGAGACCGAGGTGCCCTCTACGTAAAAGACTTCAATCTCACGAGCCCGTTTTGCACCCTCCTTTATCAGTGCCTCAATCCACTCCACTGCCACCCACCACCGCGTCGCACAAAAGGACATGAGGCGCCCCGTCACTCACCGGCACGCTCTGCCCGCCTTTTCCACAATACCCCGGGTTCATCAGCCGGTCCTTCCCGCAGAGAGTGATCCCGTGAAGCGTTGTGAGGATCTCCCCGGAGAGCGATACGTCCCGGCACATTTTCGTGCATTCGCCATTCTCAACCAGGTACCCGTACGCTGCATTGAACTGGAACACCCCGCGTCCCGGATCAACCTGCCCCCCGCGGGAGCCTTTGAGGAATATGCCGTTTTTGCACTCGGAAAAGATCTCTTCTGTGGTTGCATCACCGGATTCGATGTACGTGTTGCTCATCCGGACAAGCGGGGGCTCACCGGGCATCGCACGGGCATGCCCGGCAACCCCGTTCCCCACTGCAGCAAGGGTCTCGCGGTTGTGGAGGAACGCGTTGATCACACCCAGTTTAATGATCTCGGTCCGGCTGACGGCAACCCCTTCCGCGTCCACCGGTTCAAACCCGAACTCATGAATGCCCGGATCATCGACAATCGTGAGCTGCTCATTCCCTATCTTCAGCCCGGTCCTGCCCGCTAAAACCGAGTTTCCTTCCTGTATCAGGTCCCCCTCGCTTGCATGCCCCACTGCTTCGTGGGCAAAAACACCAGCAAGCTCGGGATCGAGGACTGCATGCATCCTGCCCCCGTTTGCCGCACCGGCATCTAAAAGTGCAACCGCAATCTCTGCTGCTTTTCTGCCGAGTGCCTGCCGGTGCCGGAGGTTGAACCCGTGAATGGAATGGTCGCGTTCATACCCCATCTGGACATTTCCGTTCTTTGAAGCAACCGCCAGCACATTGAAACCGGACCGGCATATCTCGTATGAATACTCACTTCCGGCGCTGTCGGAGAACCGGCACTGCTCAATCCGTTCGATGTAATTTGCGCGGCGGTTGACCACCAGCGGGTGCCGGGCAGCTGCTTCAATCTCTGACAGGATTGCTGACTTTTCCTCGATATCCACAGAACGGCAATCCTCTTTTGCCGCGGGTACAGAAAGCGTGTGCCGGGGGCTGTCACCAAGGATGACCGGTTGTTCGGTGATCCGGGCGAGCTTCTCTGCGGAGGTGAGGTGCTCTTTGAATTTTTTTCCCGAACCTGGGGTGTAGTTGTCGACCTGGATAATACCCCATCCCCGCTGTCCAAGGGCTCTCACCACCGCTTTGGAAAAAAAAGAAGTTCCTGCGGATTCTACAACACCGCTGTCAATATCGATGTGCGTAACCTGCCCGGTTACATGCCGCACATCATAATAACGGATACCTGCGGGCGCATTCATGCGATGAGCGGGGTGAGTGCGGGGGTTTCAGCGATCATCGCGGTCGATCGTAGCGCCATCTTTTTGAGCTTTGCAAGGAACCCTTCTGCATTTTCCGGCACAAGGGCGTACTTGAGCACTTCATCGATGGTGTCAACAGGAATGACGGTGACAAGGGGCTTATACTGATCTTCGATCAGCACATCATTGATGTTTGTCCTCGGGATGAGAACGGTTTTTATGCCGGCTTTTGCCGCCGCCTCGATCTTGAACGTCACACCACCCACCGGGAGAACATCCCCCCGGACTGATAGCGAGCCGGTCATCGCGACATCCTGCCGCACAGGGATTCCTTCAATTGCGCTGATCACCGCAGTCGCCACGCTGATCGATGCCGAATCGCCCTCGACGCCACCATATGTGCCGATGAACTGGATGTGGATATCAATATTTTTCACGTCTTTTCCGGTGAATTTCTTCAGGATCGCACTCACGTTTTTGATGGATTCCAGTGCGATCTCTTTTAACATCCCGGTTGCAATCACCGTTCCGCTGGCACCGTGGGCAGGAGTGACTTCCGCCATGATCGGGAGGACTGATCCCGAATCGGTTCCCATGACGGCAAGCCCGTTCACGCGCCCGACGCGTGTCCCCTCAACTACCGTGAGCTCGTATTCCCGGCTCCTCTGGATATATTCATCTGACACCTGGTCTTCGATCGACCGTGCGGTTTTTTTTGCCCTGGTGACATGGGTAGCAGTGGTGAGGGTAGCTCCTTCCTGTCGCGCGATATCCCCGGCGACACGGATCAGACCCCCCATATCCCTCAGCTTCAGGGTGAGGTGCCCCTTCCGGTTCGAGCGCCGCCGGGCTTCCCGTATGATCTCGTCGATGGCACTGGAGTCAAAATGCGGAATCTTGCCGTCATTTTTCACTTCCTGCGCGATGAAGCGGATGTATTTCTGCCGGTTTTCGAGAGTATCCTCCATGTTCTCTCCCATGTACACTTCATACCCATACCCGCGGAGACGGGAGCGCAGCGCCGGGTGCATGCCCTGGATCGCGTCCAGGTTTCCTGCCGCAACCATCACGAACCTGCAGGGAACGGGTTCGGTCCGGACCATCGCACCACTCGACCGTTCGCTCTGCCCGGTGATAGGGGATTCCCCTTCCTGGAGTGCGGTGAGCAGATTTTGCTGGGAGTGCGGATCGAGCGTGTTTATTTCATCGATAAACAGCACGCCTCCGTTCGAACGGTGGATCGCACCCGCTTCAACCCGGTCGTGTGCCGGGGTCTCAAGCCCGCCGCTCTGGAATGGATCGTGTCGCACGTCGCCGAGGAGCGCCCCCGCGTGCGAGCCGGTCCCATCAATGAACGGCGCTGTGCTTTTTGTATCGTTTGAGACGAGCAGCTTGGGCACCATCGCTTCTTCGCGGGGGGCAGTGTAGCGCAGCGCCATAAAAACAAATGCTGCGGCGATGATCCCCATAAGCCACTGGTAGGTGATGAACGAATAGCCGATGATGCCGATAACAAGAAGCAGAAGTATTGTATTCCGGAACTGTACCTTCTTCTTTGCTTCGGCTTTATGCGCCCCCACAATCTGCTTGCCGCGACCGCCTGCAACAGTCCGTACTACCGGGTTGTTGGGGTCATCGGAGTTCGGGTACACGAGAATATCCACCAATTCTTCTTTAGGCAGGAGCTCAGCCATCGCTTTTGCAAGCATGGACTTTCCGGTTCCCGGGCTCCCGATCATCATGACATGCCTGCGTTGTATTGCAGCCTTCCTGATCACTTCAACCGCATGTTCCTGACCGATCACCTGGTCGATCAGTTTCGCGGGCACTTCAATCTGCGAGGATGCACCTTCAACAGCGGGAGCTGCCGGGGGAACCTCTTGTTTATTTTCGTGAGACGATGCAGGCTGTTCTGAATTTTCCATTGCCGGATTTCCTCTTATTACCTGTGGGTATCCATATCAATTGACGCATGATAGTTTAAGTACTTTCAGCTGATGGCTAACGCCGGTTATCCTTCGCCTGTTATCACTCGTATGTATCCTTTAGGTAACCGAAAAAAACGATGCATAAAAATACAAAACAGAACGTTTTATACTACAAGCAAGAGGTCTTCCTTTCCCCGACCCGTAAAGGAACGTTCGTATGAGAGTGATCAGCACTGAAAGATCCCAGATTCTTGCTGCCCGTATTGCCGAGGCGCTCAATACAACAGTTGTTGATGTACAATTTACCCGGTTCCCGGACGGCGAACAATACCTTCTCGCAGGCAAACCTGACGATGAGATGATCATTGTCGGAAGCATCGTTGACAATGATGCGTTAGTCCAGCTGCTCCTGTTGATCGATGCCTGTGACCGTGCAACAAACCGGCTGGTCATTCCCTACATGGGATATGCACGGCAGGATAAACGGTTCCATGAAGGGGAACCAATCAGTGCCCGGGCCATTGCACGGACGCTGGGACGGGGGGTTGAATCCTGCACAACGGTTAACATTCATGAGAAAGAAGTGCTGAAATATTTTGATGTGCCGACGTCAAATCTCACACTCGCACGGGATATCGGGGAATACATTCAATCTGAGGATCTCAAAGACCCGCTGGTGCTTGCACCGGACGATGGCGCACTGGCATTCGCCCGGGATGTGGCAGCGGTCGGCGACTGGGACTTTGATCACCTGGAAAAGACACGCCTCTCCGGAGTCGAGGTAAAGATGGCGCCGAAAAAATTGTGCGCCGCATCACGATCAGTCGTGATCGTTGATGATATCATCTCCACCGGGGGAACGATTGCAACGGCAGCAGGCATGTTGTACCAACAGGGTGCGAACGCAGTGTATGCAGTATGCGTCCATGGTGTTTTGATCGGCGGGGCGTACGCCCACTTAAAAGCGAACGGCATCAGGGATATCGTCTGCAGTGATACGATTGAGCGGGGATGCAGCCAGATCTCCGCTGCCAGCCGGATTGCAGACGCCCTTAAATAACGGGACGCAACCATCACGGGTATCATGTCATGACAGTATAATTCTTTTAAGGCACCCTGCATGAGATGCATTCTGGATTCTTCAGTATTTTTTTGTGAATGCCCGGTTGAGGGCGAACTCTATACCACGCCATCCGTGCTCGATGAACTGTGTGATCTTCGTGCAAAGGGAAAATTCGAAAAACTGCATGCAGCAGGTCTCCGGGTGGTCTCCCCTACAAAAGAGTCCCGGGCACAAGTCCTGTGTGCTGCAGAAAAGACCCGGGATCTTCGGGTAATTTCCGGTACAGACTGCGACCTGCTTGCACTTGCACTCGATTGCGACGCCGTCGTGTACACGGACGATTTTGCCATCCAGAATGTTGCCGCTGAGCTGGGTGTTGCCGTGCACCCGATCCAGCAGCGGGCAGCAAAAAAGATCACCTGGAAATACCGGTGCAGCGGGTGTGGCAGGTATTTTGAAACTGACGGGGAATGCCTCATCTGCGGCTCAAAAATTAAACGAAAACTTAAATAGATAACAACAAATCTTTTTCCCATGTCTTCCCTTGACGATCTGATCAGCAGGGCAAAGATGCTCCTTTCTGAAGGGCACAGCACGGGCCAGATAGCCGATGAGCTCTCGCTTTCCATGGAGACCGTGACGTGGCTGCTCACCCAGGCAAAAGGAACAACTGCACCCAGGGATGTCCAGATCGACTGGACTGCAGTAAGCAGCCAGGCAACATTGCTCGACGAGACTGCGATCATGCTCCTGAAACTGTATTATGGATCGCAAGGGGAGGCGAATGCCGGTTCACCCGCTGCCGGGGTCATTGTCGGTATCGCTCTCTCCGGCATCCCGATCGCCACGCTCATTGCCGTGCAGGAAGATGCAAAGCTTGCCATCTATCACCCGGCAAAACAGAACGTGAGCCCCCACCCGATCGGATCGATCAGCGGAAATTTTGCCACGGTAGCCGGAGAGAGATGCATTATCGTTGACGATGTGATCACATCAGGCAACACGATGCGCGAAGTGGTGAAATACTTAAAAAAGCACGGGGCGACACCGGTTGCCATCTGGGTAATCTTTGACAAGCGCGGCATAAAGGAGGTCGAGGGAGTTCCGGTCTATTCGCTCTTCAAAATATCCCGTATTGACTGATCTAATTTTAGCATGAAAGTCGGCAAGCCGACTTTCATTATGGCTTACCTGAACCGGCATGGTTCATCTGGGTTTTTTCCCACTTACAGCATGATTTATATAGAAGTTCAATTCCACCTTTTACAGCATCGGAGGATCTCATATGCAGTCGAATCAACCAATTATCATTTTAAAAGAGAATGTGGAGCGTAATTATGGGAAGGAAGCCCAGCGCTCGAATATTATGGCAGCAAAGGCAATTGCCGGAGCTGTCAGGACTACCCTTGGTCCACGGGGAATGGACAAGATGCTTGTCGGTTCCATTGGAGATATCGTCATCACCAATGATGGCGCCACCATCCTTGAGGAGATCTCGGTCCAGCACCCCGGTGCCAAGATGGTCATCGAAGTCGCAAAGACGCAGGACGAAGAAGTCGGCGACGGCACAACCACCGCGGTCATTATTGTCGGTGCATTGATGGAGCGGGCCGAGGAACTGCTTGAACTGGGCATCCACCCGACCGTGATTGCACAGGGATACCGCATGGGCATGGAGAAGGCGCTGGAGATCACAAACAAGCTCTCGCTTAAAGTGGACCACAGTGATCGTAAGACCTTAATGAAGATCGCTGACACTGCGATCACGGGCAAATCCATCGAATCCGTGAGGGGGAAACTCGATGGAATTCTCGTAGATGCGGTCATGGCGGTCACAGAGAAGGCAGACGGGAAGTTCCTTGTCGATGAAGAAGACGTGATGATCAAGAAGCAGAAGGGCAGGTCGATGGACGATGCGGAACTGATCCGCGGCATTGTCATCGATAAGAAGCGCGTCAACGAAGGAATGCCCCGCAAGGTCTCAAAGGCAAAGGTCGCCCTGCTTGCCACACCACTCGAGATCACAAAGACCCAGGTGAAAGCAAAGATCAAAATTACAACGGCAGACCAGATCGCTGCATTCAGCGAACAGGAACGCGCGACGTTAAAGAGACTTGCAGATGGCGTGATCAACAGCGGTGCAAATGTACTCTTATGCCAGAAGGGTATTTCTGATCCGATCCAGTTCTTCCTTGCGAAGAGCGGGGTCCTTGCGGTTGAAGATGTCCCTGAAAAGGATATGAAATATGCCGCCCGTGCACTGAATGCACATATTGTCAACAAACCGGAAGACCTGACCGCAAAAGATCTCGGCAGTGCAGAACACGTTGAAGAGGACAACAACATCGATATCATCAGGATCTCCGGGTGCAAGAACCCGAAGGCGATCACCATCCTGCTTCGCGGTTCCACGGATTACCTGCTCGACGAGCTTGAGCGAGCCGTAGTCGATGGTACCCGCGTCGTGATGGATGCCATTGAAGACGGAACGTACGTTGTTGGCGGAGGAGCGATCGAAACCGAACTTCTCATGCAGATCCGTAACTACGCAGAGACAGTCGGAGGACGGGTTCAGCTGGCAATCGAAGCATATGCAACCGCGTATGAATCAATTCCCCGCACCCTCGCGGAAAATTCCGGGTACAATCCGATCGACAAACTGGTGGAGCTCAAGAATGCCCACGCAAAGGGCAAGAAGAATGCGGGACTGAATGTCTATACCGGAGAGGTCATCGACATGCTCGCAGAGGGAGTACTTGAGCCGCTCCGGTCAAAGCGCCAGTCAATCCAGAGTGCTTCTGAGACGGCAATCATGCTCGTCCGCGTGGATGACATGATGGTTACGCAGTCACGAAAACCCCCGATGATGGGATAAGTCCTCTGTTGAGGTAGTTCATATCACATATTTTTTTTCGTAAACCTTTTTTATGGGAATTTTTTTTGTAGAAATTCCGGCAATCATTTTTTTCCGGAGACTTTTTTTTATCGGTGGATCTTTTCTTTGCCCATCTCTTTTTTTTGCCCTCATGTCCTGATGCACAGGCACATGTGCCATCAGTTAACTATTAGTGGCATTGGAAAGAAAAATATCTGAACCGGTTGCCGAGGTAGTCTAGCCCGGAAAGGCGGTAGCCTCGAAAGCTACTGGCGCTTCGCGCCTCGGGAGTTCAACTCTCCCCCTCGGCGTAAGAACAGGAGGGTCTTAATCTCCTCACTTTTTTGTTGCTGTTATAAACTCACTGCAGAGCGGAAGGCTCGACCGAAAGATCTGCATGACTTCAGGAGGTTTTGTAAGATATGCTGCACAACTGCGGGGGAGACGGTGCAAATGGGTTCGGTCACGTTGCAATTGGTTGTGGACGTTTCGCGGATGAGTAAGGTAGATCAGTTTTGGATGAGCGAGTACAGATACCAAATACCAGTGCACAATTTTGAGGACTTTTAGCCAATGTTCTTCCACGACCAGATTTTTTTCCCAAAAACGCATTTTTAATTATAATCGATTATATTTTTTATGAGCCTGCTGGATGGTCAAAACCTCAGTGATGAAGACTGTATCGTCACGAATCTTGTAGAATACCGTGATACTTCTGGCAATGTGAAGGCGATAAATCCTGGCGCCATCCCGTAAGGTAAGACATTCTTTGTCTCCTCCTTTGCCAGGGCAGGGGTCTTCTGCCAGGAGTTTTATTTTAGAATCGACGATACGCCGACTTTTTTCCGGAAGTTGTCTGATAAAGGGCAACGCATCGTCTTCATCGATCCTGAGTATGAAGGTCAAAGTTTATACTCCACAAAATGACCTCTTTTACAAATGCGTTCTGTCTCTTCAATCAGTTTGGTCTCGGAGTTGGTACGGATAAGTTCCCTGATTACATCATCATAGGTTTGTCCTGGCATCCTGAGCTGGTGAACGCTTTCCCACGTGCTCGGGCATACTGGGATCCTTTTGGTGGCACATTCTGATTCTGTCATGTCCGGATGATACGTATTGTAAATATTTACTTTTTTTCTTTTTCTTCGGGGTCAATATCGAGCTACAGGAAGACGTGCCCCCCATACGCTTCAGAATCTCCTGCTGGCTGCATTAGGAACCTCCCTAAAATTTGTCCAATATCGTTGCATAACTTCATCCCATGTAGGGAGATGGGTCTGGCCCCCACGGTGCTCCACGACAAAGGAGGCTGTCACCGCACCGACCCGGCAACAGTCCAGAGTGGAATATCACAGTACATATGCGGTAAGAAACCCGGCTTGGTATGAATCGCCGGCACCGGTGGGATCCACCATCTGCACCGGGATGGCGGGGATTCGTTCAGTCCTGCCCACCTCATGAAGCACACTACCCTCTGCTCCCCACGTGATGATGACAACCGGAACCGATTCAACAATCTGCTCTTCACGAAGATGCAAGAATGCCCGGTCCCCGGTTTGGGATGCCCGGTTCTCTGCTTCGCCCTGATTCCGGAGGAGCGGGCAATGCAGTGACGAGTGACACTTGGTCGCCCCCTTCGTCTATCACACCGTTCACTATCCGGGTTATCCCGGTATCGCGTTCACGGGCGGGACTGGGAATCCCTGCCTCAGTTTAGCGGACCGCTGCAGCGTTCCTGACCATGGGGCAAACATTGCAGCCCATCATTTCGCCAAAGCAGAAGAGGAACCGTTCCTTGATACTCTTTGGGAGCTGGTCTTCGGGAATGGGGAAAAACCCGAAGGTCTTGTAAAACGCGATCAGGACAATCGTAGAATGGATGTAGATCGGCTCTGAGCCGCACTGCCTTATGAGATCTTCCACAGCATCGCGGGCATACCCTTTCCCGCGGCACTGCTCGGGCACAAAGACGCAGTCCATCTCGATTCCATCCGGGTGCCGGGTGTACCGGGCGGTCGCGGCAAGGCTCCCGTCCACGAACACCCCGAATATCCGCTCATGCAGCGGGTCTGCTTTCTGACCCCGGTACTGCTCCCACACCTTCTCTGCAAAAAAAAACTCATCGCGTCTCAGTTCACGGGTCTCTGTCGCCATTCTGGTCTCCCCTTAATCGTACGATCCTCTGACAGAGACTTTTATGCTGGTTAGTATATGAGGGTGCGGTTCCCGTATGCCCGGCATGCACCCGGTTCTGCATCGGTTTCTTTCCGTCATCATAAGAAAGCGGCGGTGATGAGATCATGCTATGACACATATGACCCAGTGTACCCTTTTTCCGGGATCTCTTCCGAGAAATTGGTACAGTAATAGGAGTTACGCAAGCAGAGAATTAAATAGAAAGATCTTTATATATAAAGAGCAGAATATATTTCGTGGTCAAAATAACACAGATCTCTGAAATGGATTACATCAACTTCCTTGTTGCGGCAAC
>Ga0247841_10005409_pt1 | contig 20688 bp, 17 predicted proteins | sample LaCruzMarch2015__2_FD_192410 | JGI IMG/M metagenome (GOLD analysis project Ga0247841, IMG submission 192410) | Freshwater microbial communities from meromictic Lake La Cruz, Castile-La Mancha, Spain - LaCruzMarch2015_18m | ecosystem: Environmental > Aquatic > Freshwater > Lake | place: Spain... | reverse complement strand
TACCGGCACTTTCGGCGATATATCCACTTGCAGTTTTTATCCCGCCCACCACATCACGATGGGCGAGGGCGGCGCGGTTTTGACCAATGATTGCCAGCTTAACGAGATCATCGCTTCGTTCCGCGATTGGGGCAGGGATTGTTACTGCCGGTCCGGTTGCGACAATACTTGCGGGCAGCGTTTTGGCCAGCAATTGGGAAAATTGCCTTTCGGGTACGACCATAAATATATTTATTACCATATCGGCTATAACCTGAAAGCCACCGACTTGCAAGCCGCCGTTGGCGTGGCCCAGCTCAAAAAATTGCCCGCTTTCATCGAAGCCCGCCGGGATAATTTCGACGCGCTTTCCCGATGTCTTAAGGAATTCGAAAAATTCCTCGTTTTGCCGCGCGCGCAAGAAAAATCACAACCCGCCTGGTTTGGTTTGCCTCTTTTGGTGAAAGAGGATGCCGGTTTTTCGCGGGCGCGGATCGTGGACCATCTGGAGAAAAACAAAGTCGCCACCCGGATGCTGTTTGGTGGCAACCTGACCAAGCAGCCGGCGTACGAAAATATCGAATGCCGCGTTGCCGGCGACCTGGACAATACCGATCTGGTCATGAACGATCTTTTCTGGGTTGGTGTTTATCCGGGCATTACCCGGGATAAATTGGAATATATGGTTAAAACATTCCGCGATTTTTTCAAAACATATGGGAAATAAAATTTTGTTGAGCATTGCCGTTCCCACCTATAATCGCGCCAAATTTTTAAAAGAATTTTTCGATAATCTCGAACCGCAGATGGTGGGAGCGGGCACCAACATTGAAGTTTGTGTCTCCAACAACGGCTCGATCGATAATACCCGCGATGTCGTCCAAGGTTTTGCCGCAAAACATCCCGGCCGGGTAAGGTATGGCGAAAACAAAGAAAATTTGGGATTCGATAAGAATGTATTGAAGGCGGTGGATATGGCCCAAGGGAAATATATTTGGACATTTTCAGATGATGATCTTTTTAACGATGGCGCGCTGTCGAAAGTCATCGGTTTAGTGGCCGATCTTGAGAACAAGGATAAGGTGATCGCTGGGGTCGCCGTAAAGGACAGTGCTTTCCGCCGGGACGAAAAAACGGGCCGATTGATCAAATACCATTCTTCAGTCGATGAAGTCAAGCCTCCTGTCTATCAAACGGATTTTGTTAAGATCATCCAAGGAGATGTACCGTATACCGGCATATCCAATTTGATCTTCAATGGCGAATTTTTGAAAAAACTGATCAAAGATAAACCGGACCTTGTAAATATGGGCATCGGGACATATTATTTCCATTCCTGGTTGTACCTGCTTTTGCTGATTTTCAACAAGGAAGCCGAATGCTGGGTCATCAATGAAGATCTGATGACGGTAACGGATACGGTGCCCAAGTTTAAATTCATCCTCGAAGATCATTTCGAGCTGGTCTATAAGGGAAATTTTAAATTCTTCGATAATTTGGCTTTGGTTTCAAAAGGGGCGGATAAAAAGACCATCGCGGCCGTGAAAAAACAAAGGCGTCACGCGAACGTCAGTTTGATCGGAATGATGGCGCTTTTCAAAGCGTACGACATACCGAATTTCGCATCATGGGCCAAATGCGTGAAATTATCGTTTAAATATCTTCCGTTTGCCAACGCGTTATTGGTTACCGCGATGATTGCGGGCTTGTCGATTGCGCCTCCGGCTATTGTCAAAAAAACGTATAAGGCCCTTTTGAGGAGAAAATACAAAGCGAAGGCCGATCGGATCTGGTTGGATACGGATACGCAGTTTAATTATTGGAACCTTCAGGAAGGCAATCGCCGCATGACAGAGTAAATTATTTTTCTCATGAAAATTTGCTATATCGCCGATGCCATTTCTCCTCATTCTTTGCGGTGGATAAGCTATTTCGCCAACAAGGGGCACAAGATCGATTGGATATCGCTTTCGAACCTGGAAGGCGTTTTGCCGCCCAATACCGAATTCCATCTGATCAAAAATACAAAATTAAAAGGTTTTAAGATCATTGCCAACGCGCTGGTGGTGCGGCGGATGGTGAAAAAGATCAATCCCGATATTTTGCACGCGCACTATGCCGGAGTCAACGGCGTGATCGGCCGGTTATCGGGTTTCCATCCGTTCGTCCTGTCGGCCTGGGGGTCGGATGTTCTGATCTCCGCCAAAAAACCGTTAACGGGGTCGCTGATAAAGTCGGCTTTGAAGAGCGCGGATCTGATCACCTGCGACGCTTTCCATTTGAAAACCGAAATGATAAGATTGGGATTGCCCGAAATCAAGATCAATATCGTTAATTTTGGCGTCGAGACCGATATTTTTTGTCCGGGGGAAGCGGATGCCGATTTGCGAAAACGGCTGGGTGTCGAAAACTGCCCGTCGGTGATAAGCATACGAAGCCTTGAGCCGATATACGATATTTACACATTGTTGAAAGCCGCGGCCATAGTTTTAAAAAAAATTCCCGATGCCAAATTCGTGATCGGCGGGAGGGGATCACTGGAAGCGGAACTGAAGCGCCGGGCGGCCGACGCGGGAATCGAAAGCAGCGTGATATTCGCCGGATTCATACCCCACGCCGATCTGCCGCGATGGTTCCGGAGTTTTGACGCGTACGTTTCCACATCGCTTTCCGACGCGGGAATCGCCGGCAGCACCGCCGAGGCGATGGCAAGCGGCGTGCCGGTGGCGGTTTCCGATTCCGCGGAAAACGACAAATGGATCGTTTCCGGAAAGAACGGTTTTCTTTTTCCCGTCAAAGACGCGCAAAAATTGGCGCAAAACTTGATCTGCCTGCTTGGCGACGCGGCATTGCGCCGCGAACTTGGTTTGGCCGGACGGCAAACAATCATCGAAAGAAACGATTATAATAATGAAATGCAAAAAATGGAAAAAATGTACGAAGCGATTCTTTCCAAAAAAAATAATAACCGCCCATGAAATTAAACTTTTCCACAAAGAAAGCGATAACTTTTGTATTGTTGATCGGGATATCCGTTGCTTTCGCCGCCGCGTTGCTGCCGAAAAGTAACGGTATTCCCTCGGAAGGGCGGAATATTCCTGCCGCGGACAGGATTCCCGATGCCGGCAAAGAGATCTTCGGGATGAAAATAGAGGATGTGATCAGCGAGCCTGGATTGATAACGGTCATTGCCACGGGTTCGGAGTTCCGCGTTCGGGAAGATGGCGTAATGGAATGCTGGCAAAGGATACCCGTCAAAAGAAAGGTGGCGGAGGTCAAATTTGGCAAAGCCGCGTGGCCGTTCACGATCTTGGAAAAAGACGAATTCAACAAGATCCTTTCCGGCAACGGGCTTGAAATGGAATTTTCCGGTGATTCGCTGGTCGTGTCGAGGTTTAAAAGCGATGCCAGAATGGAATTTGAAGGTTCGTTCTCGCCGGAATATAAAACCGAAAAGGACGGCCGCCAGATCTTTGCCGATTCCGAGGGAGGTTTTGGCGTTTACCCGTCCGAGGCCAAGAAAAATGAGACCTTAGAAGCCCGTTTTTTGCCCTGGAAGCTGGGTTTTGATTTTAAAGCCGGGGAAGAAGTTTGGCTTTCGGTTTTTCCGCCGCGGCCTTACGATAAGCAAACGGCCGGAGAGTTTTTGGCGCATACGGGGACAGTAGAAGAACCTTACTCGCCGGAACCGTTGATCAAAGATGCCGCCAAATACGCGAAAGTTTTCACTTCGCATTCTTTTTTCTGGCCGGGCGGCGATAAAGAGCCGTGGCTTATTCCTTCGTTTGTGCCTTCGGACATGGATGAATTTTCGCGAGTCCGCGACCAGGTCCAAGAGAACGGTATGAAATATGTGGTTTACGCCAGTCCGTATTATTCGACCGCGCCGGATTTTTTTGGCGAAATAAAAAAACTGGTCGGCGATTACCGGGTGGACGGGGTCTATTTTGACGGGATATCTTTCGATTTCCGTAAATCGTACGGCATTATCCGAGAGGCCCGTAAGATCATCGGCGACGACAAAATATTATATTTGCACGCGAGCACCGATCCCTTCAATTCGGTCGCTCTTTCCGCGCCGTTCATCAATACGTACGCGGATTATATTCTGCGCGGTGAATCGGGGAGGCCGGCGAATTTGTCGCTTGCCGATTTTTTAAGGTGGAACGTAAGTGATTACAATATGGGCAATTCCGTGGGTTATTGGCTTCATTACGGATCCGCCGATCCGGACCAGAAGGACTATGCCTTTAACTTGCCCGATCAGAATGATATCGATACGGCACTGGCAAACCACACGTATTTCCCATGGAGCGACACGATGTATCAAGACACTTCCGATGATGATTGGCGACGGTTTACCGACAGTTATTTCGCGCGGGCCAGGGAAAGCCTGCGGGAATAAATTATTTAATCGGACGGCCTATATATAAAATATGCATAAACCAGTATTAAAAAATCCGTTGCGGGGCGGGATTGAAGGTATCTTTTTCCGCAATCTGGCCGCGGGCTACCTGTTGTTGGGAATTGTTTTTGTGTATTTTTACCGGTTCCAGCTGAATACCGATGGATTCGGTTATCTTTCGATCGCGCAAAAATATGCCGATGGCAATTTCGGCCCGGCGGTGAACGGTTTTTGGAGCCCGATGTATTCATGGCTGGCAGCGGTCCCGATCGCGGCCGGTTTGCCGGCAATGATCGCCGCCAAGATCGTCGGTTTGCTCGCGGGATTGGCTTTGCTGTTCGCGGTAAAAAAACTTTTGTGTTGTTTTGACCTGGAGCAATTTACCCGCAAGGCGGTTCTTGCGGCGCTTGTCCCGATCTCGGTTTATTGCGCCGTTTCGCTGACCACGCCCGATCTCTTGGCGGCGGTATTCGTTGTTTATTATTTGGGCCTTATTTTTGACCGCGATTATCCGGTTAAAAATTACGGATTATGGTGCGGCATACTCGGTGGGATGGCCTATTTGGCAAAAACCTACGCGTTTTTATTTTTCGGAGCCCATTTCCTTCTTTTCAGCATGATCCTGTTTTGGCGTTCAAATCTTCCCGCTGAGAAAAAGAATATTGTCCGAAATTTTATCGTCGGTATCGCGGCATTCGCCGCGGTGAGCGGATCCTGGATCGCGGTGATCAGCGCCAAATACGGCGAGTTTACGATCGGCCGCACCGGAACGTATAATTTGGCGGCTTACGGACCGGGCGCGTCCGGAGATCCGTTGGATTATCTGGGTTTTTTGCCGCCAGCCGACCGATATTCCTTGAGCGCTTGGGATGACCCCGGCCTTATCGATATCCCGGCGGCAAAAGAAACGACAATGGCGCAAAAGTTATCGCATTATTCGCGCAATACGGTTGAAAACGCAGTAAAGACATTCGTTGTCATATATTCCCGGTTCTCGTTGCTGGCGCTGGCGGCGTTTGTTTTTTCGATTATAGTAATATTGAAAAGAGCGTCCAAAAGAATATTCGCGCGTGACCATATCTATATCGTATTGACGATCTTGGCGGTCCAATCCGGCTATCTGCCGATACATATCGAGGAGCGTTATATCTGGGCCGCCCATGTTTTGTTGTTGATCTTGGCGGTAAAGATCGTTCAGGATTTGTTTTATTCTTCGCGGAATGAAAAAATAAAAAAAATAATGATTTGTTTTGCCGCGTTTTCTTTTGCGCTGGCCCCGGTTTACAAGCTGATATCCCGCATCGATACCGGGAAGGAATACGGCGTGGCCCATGAACGGCTCGAGGGTAGCGGCATCGGCGGCCGAATCGCTTCCAGCGCCAAGTGGTCGGAATCGCTGGTCTTGGCATTTTATGCCGGGGGGCAATACTACGGGATTCCAAAACCGGGGATTGGCCAGGATGAATTGGCTTCGCAACTGGCCGAATATGGCGTAGACTATTACATCTTTTGGCACGATAGCGGCGTTTTGCCCGATTTTTTAAAAAACAAAGAGGATGTCAGCGGCGGAAAAAATCCCAACATGTCGGTTTATTTATTAAAGTAACCATTAAATTATGGACAAAAAACAATTACCTTTCGCGACGATCGTCATTCCTTGCCGGAACGAGGAAAAGCACATCGAAAAATGCCTTGAGGCGCTTTTACGGCAGGATTACCCCAGGGATCGCCTGGAAATCATTGTCGTTGACGGCATTAGCACCGACGGGACGCGCCGGATATTGGAAGAATTTTCGCGGCGGGACCCGCGCGTACGAATTTTTGACAATGAAAAAATTTTCACTCCGTTCGCGTTGAATATCGGGATCAGGGCCGCCGCGGGGGAAATCATCGTGCTGATGGGGGCGCATGCTGATTATCAGAGCGACTTTTTGTCCAAGTGCGTACATTATCTTTTTGAATATGGCGCCGATAATGTCGGCGGCAGGATGGTCACTCTGCCCCGGGACAACACCTTGGTGGGCAAGGCGATCGTTCTGGCATTGTCGCATCCCTTCGGGGCGGGCAACGCCGAGTTCCGGCTCGTACAGAAAGAACCGAAGTGGGTGGACACGGTTTTCGGCGGCTGCTATCGCCGCGAAGTTTTCGATAAGATCGGTTTTTTCAACGAAAAGCTTACGCGCGGCCAGGATATAGAGTTCAACGTCCGTTTGAAGAAAGCGGGCGGCAAGATATTGCTTGCCCCCGACATTGTTTGTTCTTATTACGCGCGGTCGAGTATGAAGGATTTTTTCATGCATGATTTCCGCGGCGGATCATGGGTGTTCTATTCGCGCAAATTCACCAACGAATCTTTAAGGCTGAGGCATTATCTGCCGGCGGCGAGTTTTTTGGCCGGCGTTTGTTTGCTTGCCGCCGGATTTTATTGGCCGGTATCCTGGATGGTTTTGGCGGTTTTAGCCGGGTTTTATATTTTGCTTAGTTTATTTTTTTCTGTTAAAATTGCCATAAAAGAACGGGATTTGCGGTATGTTTTTTTGATGCTGGTCACGTTCGGATCCCGCCACGCGGCTTACGCGCTCGGTTCTCTGAACGGCATCGTGAAAATCATTTTAAAAAAATAGCGGAGCCGTAATATCATCGGATGATTATGTCGCATTCTTTGCCGATCCAGATGTTTTTAAAGCGCCAGTTCGATATCTGGGTATCGTTGGCCGCGTTGCTGGTTTTAAGCCCGCTGTTTTTATTGATCGCCGTCCTGACCAAGATCACTTCGAAAGGCGCCGTTTTTTTTGTGCAGGAGCGCCCCGGCAAGGACATGAAAATGTTTGACATCATAAAATTCAGGACAATGGCGTCCGACGCCCATAAGTTAGGCTTGGATATGAGGGAGGATAACCAGATGATCACCGGCTTGGGGAAATTTCTCCGTCGCTGGCATCTGGATGAAATGCCGCAGATCATCAATATATTGAAAGGAGAAATGAGCCTGGTCGGCCCGCGGCCGCCGTTGATGAGCCAGTTGAATTTGGACAATCCGGGCGACAGGAAGCGTTTTTCGATGAAGCCGGGAATGGCGGGATGGGCCCAACTGAAAGGCGGTAATTGGATCTCATGGGATGATCGCGTGCGTTACGATGTCTGGTACGTGGAGCATTGGTCGCTATGGCTTGATATAAAGATCTTCTTCCTTTCTTTTTGGAAGATCATTCTGAAAGGGGAGGGCCTGTATGTTCCCAAGGGCAAAAGCGGACGGGGATTTTGCTTGTAGCCCCATTTATTTTCTGGTAGGGTATTGTAAAGCATCATATGGAGTTTTTACTTTTTAAAATAATCGCCGGCCGATTTTCGGCCTGACGGGCGGAATGTAAAGCATCTTTTTTGCATGGAAAAAATATTTTTGGAAAATTTATATCGAAAAATGTTATTGATCCGTTTGGCGGAGGAATGCCTGATAGGGCCGATATTGAGCCGGGAGGTGAAAACGCCGTGCCATCTGTATACCGGGCAGGAAGCGTCGGCGGCGGGGGTTTGTTCCGCGCTGGACAAAGAAGACCAGGTTTTTTCGAATCACCGGGGCCATGGCCATTATCTGGCCAAGGGTGGTGAGGTTAAAAAGATGCTGGCCGAAATCTATACCAAAGAAACCGGTTGTTGTCGCGGCCGCGGCGGATCGATGCATCTGATCGCGCCGGAGACGGGATTCATGGGCTCCGCGCCGATCATCGCGCAAACCACCGCGCTGGCGGTGGGGGCGGCGCTGGCGAATTCGATAAAGAAAAATGGCCGGATCGCAGTTACTTTTTTTGGGGACGGCGCGGTGGGAGAGGGTATCATTTATGAATGTTTGAATTTCGCGGCTTTGAAAAAATTGCCCGTGGTTTTTGTTTGCGAGAATAATCTGTATTCCACTCATTTGCCGGTCTCGGAATGCCGTCCCGATGTGCCGCTTTACGAGATTGCCCGGCCTTTCGGCATTGAGGCGGCCCAAGTCGATGGCAATGATGTCCTAAAGGTCTTTGAGGCGGCCGTTAAAGCCGTGTCGCATTGCCGGAGCGGCGCAGGGCCATATTTCATCGAAAGCCTTACTTACCGCATGAGGGGGCATGTGGGGCCGGATGACAATATCCAGGGCGAGCATACCGATATCAGGCCGAAAAGCGAGATCGAAGAATGGCGCAAGAAAGATCCGATCTTGAAATTTGAAAATTATTTGCGACAAGAAGGGATCTGTACCTTTGATGAGCTGGCGGCAATTAAAAAGGAGATCGAAAGCGAGGTTTCCGAGGCCCAGGATTTTGCCCGCAACAGCCCCAGCCCGGACGCTAACGATTTGCAAAATTATGTCTTCTAGAAAACTTAAATTCGGTTCGGCGATAAATGAGACACTGCATCAATTAATGGAACAGGACAGTTCGGTTTTTGTGATGGGGCAAGGAGTGAAAAGTCCTTGGTATGTGGGCAATACCTGCGATGGTTTGATCCAAAAATTCGGCGAGGCGCGCGTAATCGATACGCCGATCTCGGAAAACGCGATGAGCGGGGTGGCCGCGGGCGCGGCGTTGAACGGGATGAGGCCGGTGATGAATTATCCGCGTTTGGATTTTATGTTCTATGCCTTGGACGCGATCATTAACGGTGCCGGCAACTGGCGTTACATGGCGGGCGGCAACGCGAGCGTGCCGGTCGTTTTCTGGGGAATCATCAATCGTGGCGGCGAACAGGCGGCGCAGCATTCGCAGGCGATCCAGGCGATGTTTGCGCACGCGCCGGGTTTGAAAGTGGTGATGCCGTCGAATCCTTATGACGCCAAGGGTTTATTGGTGGCGGCGGTGCGCGATCCGAGCCCGGTGGTTTTTCTTGATGACCGCTGGCTTTATGGTTCGGAAGTCGAAGTGCCCGAAGAGCTGTACGAAGTTGAGATCGGTAAAGGGAAAATCTTGCGTGAAGGCAAGGACGCGACCGTAGTGGCAATTTCTTATTTGGTGCCCGAGGCGTTGAAAGCCGCCGAAATTCTTGAAAAAGAGGGGATCGGCATTGAGGTGATCGATCCGCGCACGATCAAACCGCTGGATATGCCTTTGATCGCCGGATCGGTTAAAAAGACCGGCCGGTTGGTGATCGCGGAAGGCGCGTGGCAAAGTTTTGGCGTCGCTTCCGAGATCGCGTCGCGAGTTTATACGCAAGCTTTTGGCAATCTGCTCGCGCCGATAGAAAAAGTTTGCCTGCCTGATTGTCCCGCGCCGGCCAGCGGCGCGCTGGAAGCGGCTTATTATCCCAAAAGCGAGCAGATAGTTTCGGCGGTAAGGAAGGTTGTGAGAGCGTAATTTTCGTCGGCAAAACAAAATATGAATTGGATAATCGGAAGTCTTGTCAGCTTGGTGTTTTTTGTTTTAGCAAATATTTTTATTAAAATAAACGGAAGGGCGCGGGTGCCGTCTTCGGTTATCAATTTAGCCACGTATTCCGTGGCGGTCTGGGCTTTTTTGATTGCCGGAAATGGAAAAGTTTTTAATATAACTTCTTTTTTTGCGGTATTGTTGATTTTATTTGCCGCGGTTTGCGTTTATGTTGGCAATGCCGCCAGCGTGCGCGGTTTCAACCGCGCGCCCAATTCCGGTTACAGCCAGGCGATCGTTAAAAGCTATGTTGTGATAACGGTGCTCGCGTCAATTTTTTTGTTTGGCGGCGAATTTTTGTGGCAAAAGATATTTGGGGTTGCTTTGGTTTTAACAGGCCAATTTTTGATCGTGACGGGGGAGGTTGGAAAGAAGGCCGCTAATGAGCCGCGCTGGATCCATTTTTCGTTTATCGCGTTTTTTTCATACGGTCTTTTGGCGATCGCGGTTAAATACGCGGCCGTGAATTTGGGGATAAATCAATCGGTGTTTTTATTCTGGGCGGTATTGATTGCCGTTTTCTTTTTTGCTATCGAAATCTTTTACAAAAAAATATCGATTATAAATTATGGAAAGCAGGCCAAATTTCTTCTTTTAACGGGTTTTTGCTCCGGGATTGCCAACGTTTTCATGTGGGACGCGTTCGTCCGGGCGCCGAATATGGGTTATGTCAACGCGATCAACGCCGGTGCCGTGGCGGTGATCAGCTTGGTTTCGGCCAAGTTTTTTGGAGACGAACTTTCCCGAAGAAAATCATTGGGCATTGCAGGTGTGATCCTGGGCCTGGTCTTGATAGTTTTAAATTAAGCGATTTCTAAATATCAGGAGTGGGGTAACTTCCGGAGTTTAATTTCTGAGGTCGTTCCTCGACGAGCGTGTCGAGGTGCGACCTCGATAAACTGTGCCTTTTGTCATTGTTGGTATTAGCTGAGCGGGGACGAATGCAAATCCAGTTTCGCAAGGGCGCACCTTGCCGGTTACTGCAAGGAGAGACCTTCAAATTCCTAATGGCCATTTACAAATCTATAATTTTGTATTATAATTTCGCCCGGAGGTATGTTCGTTGTCATTATATGGGAAAAGAGTAGTCAAGGGGAACAAAAGTGATTCTTTCTTCTATCATGGCGGTAAGCCTGAATTCAATGCGGTGGCATTGCATGATTTTCCGGCGGGAGTGAGGACCGAGGATCATATTCTGAGAGTATTTAAAGGTGGTACGATCATTATTGCGGCGATGGATACTCACAAGGAAGTGTTTTCACCGTCGCATCCGGCCAAATTTCCAACCGGCGATCAGGCGGTTTTGGCCGCAATCACCCGGAGCATAAAGAACGCCAAGGCGGATGATTCGGTGCTCAAGATCACCCTTCGGGCCAACGCGAGCGTTCGCAAGGTTTTAAAGTTGGCAAACAAGGCGCGGGTTGATGCCGGTCAGGATCCGATCGATATCAATGACGCGGCGCAGCTGCCCGGAGCGGTACTGGTGATCGTAAAGATCGATACTGTTGCCAAGACTTGGGAAATGTTCCAGGCTTGCGACGGGTGGTGTATCCGTTTTGATTCGCAATCCGAACCCTCGATTTCTCCTTACCGTAATGCCCGGGTTGAGAGTTATCATCAAAAATTGGTTGCCCGCTTCTTGGAGCAATCCGACGGCAATAAGGGCCGGATGTGGGATCTGTTTTTCGGGCCTCTATGTGAAAGCCGGCGACGCGAAAACAATATGTCGCCGGAAGTGGTCATCGCCAACGGAACAATGGGGTTCGATATGCTGGCGGTAACGCAAATAACCAGAGGCAAGCTTAATCCGGGATCAACCTTTGTGATCGGGAGCGATGGTGCATTTTATGACCCATTGTCGTTTGAGCCGTATCGTAGTCAGCTCGCGAATTGGTGGCAGACTAATACCGATGTAACTTCTTTCATAAGATGGAACAGAGAGCTCCAAAGCCGTAAATCCGCCGAGGGCCATGTACATGAAGGTGTTCCTGAGTTGATCTGTCTAAGGTTGGTCATAGGCTAGGCATGCGAATCCGTGCCGGCTTTTTTTGTATACGCGCCATTTTTTTATTTTGTCAAGTTTATTTTTAGATGAATTTGGATTATACTGAAAAAACGAATTTATGAGTTTAAATTAACAGGGAAAACCCTCAATAAAAAAATGAAAGTAGATTTCATCAATTCAAGTTACCGGCGGTATTATAAGGAGCACAAGAATCAGATAATGAAGGCCCTCGACAAATGTTTTTCGAAAGGGGATTTCGTTTTGCGGGAAGACGTGGATAAATTCGAAAAAAACCTTGCCGATTTTTGCGGCGTAAAATACGCTGTGGGCGTAAATTCGGGTACGGACGCGCTGAAATTGTCTTACCGGGCGCTTGGCTGCAATCCGGGCGATGAGGTGATCGTGCCGTCGCATACTTTTCTGGCGCCGATCGAAGAGATCATTCATTTGGGGGCAAAGCCGGTATTGATCGATGTCAACGAAGACGGACTGATGGACGTTGACCTGTTGGAAGGACTGATCACCGACAAGACCGTAGGCATTGTGCCGGTCCATCTTTCGGGCAAAGTCTGCGATATGCCCCGGATCATGAAGATCGCCAAGGAGCACAAGCTTTGGGTGGTGGAAGACGCTTGCCAGGCATTGGGCGCCTACCTGGGCGAGAAGCAGGCCGGCGCCTTTGCCGCCACCGGTTGTTTCAGTTTCATTTCGCCCAAGACTTTGGGCGGAGCGGGAGATGCCGGCGGGATAATCACCAACGACAGGGATGTTTACGAAAAACTTTTGCTTTTGCGCAACCATTGGAACATTACGCAAAACGCTTTACTGGGACATCAGCCCAAAGCGCCCAAGATAATGGGTTGGGGATATAACTCCCGCTTGGATAATATCCAGGCCGCGATCTTGAATATTAAAATAAAATATTATCCGGCCATGCTTAAGAGGCGGCGCGAGATCGGGATGAGATATAACGAAGGTTTAAAGGGCTTGCCGATCGTTTTACCGACGCAGCAACCCAAGCAGATATATCAGGAATACATCGTCAAAGTGGATGATATCTGGGGTTTCAAAAAATACATGGAATCGAAAAATATCGAGCTGTTGATCCGCGATACGACGCCTAACCACAAATTGCCCGGACTTGGTCTGGAGCATTTCAATCTGCCGGTGACCGAAAGGATCGCCAAAGAGCTGGTACGGCTGCCGATCTATCCGGAAATGACCAACGCGGAAGTGGATTATGTGGTTAAATGCGTTCAGGGTTTTTACGCGCCGAAAACAAAAAAACAGAAATAATTTTTTGATTGCGTATGGCCCGGTCGCCGGGCGATCCCTATGTTGATAATTGATTTTTTGGCAAAACACAAAAAGGCGTTTTTTTTCGCCAGCGATGCTTCGCTGGTCGCCTTTTCGGTTTGGCTGGCGTTCATGGTGCGCTTTGAAGCGCAGATCCCGGGAGATTACTTTGTCATTATCCTTCGGTTGATCTTGATGAGCTGGATTTTTTTCATGCCGTCGTTTGTTTTAAACCGGCTTTATTCTTTTTCGTGGTCTTACGTGAGCACCCAGGAATTGATCGCGCTTGCCCGTGCCGTGGGGATCGCCTTATCGATGGAAACTTTGGTTTTGTACGCGTTCAAGAATTTCCATTTTTTTTCCGGTTTTCCGCGGTCCACGATCTTTATCGCGTGTTTTTTCATATTTATTTTGTGCGGCGGTTCGCGCTTTGCGAAAAGAATTTATTTGTATGTTTTTAAGCCGAAATCGAGCGACGGCAAGATGAGAGTGTTGATCGCGGGCGCGGGAGATACCGGCGAACAATTGTTGAGAAGCATTTTCAATTCCGCGGCCACACGTTATCATGTGGTCGGTTTCGTTGATAATAACCAGTCGCGCCAGGGCAATATCATCCATGATATAAAGGTATTGGGCAAACTTGAGGATATTCCCAGGATTGTGTCCAACCGCGGCATCGAAGAAATAATCATCGCGCTGCCTTCCGGTTCGAAATCGGTGAAAGAAGCGGTACGATTGGGAAAGAAGGCGGGTTTGAAAAAGATCAAGATTGTGCCGCCGTTGTCCGAGATCATGGACGGCAATATAACCTTAGCCAATATCCGGCGCGTTGAAGTGGAAGATTTGCTGGAGCGCGACAAGATCTCTTTGGATACGACTACTATCGAGAAGTTTATTGTCGGTAAAATAGTTTTGGTTACCGGCGCCGCCGGTTCGATAGGATCGGAGCTTTGCCGGCAGGTGGCGAAATTCAAACCGGCCAAATTGATAATTTTGGATCAGGACGAAACCGGAATTTTTAATATCAATTCCGAATTGAAAAAACACTTCGCGGCATTGGATTTGGTTGAATTTGTGGCCGATATCCAAAACTCGGCAAGAATCAACGAGATATTCGGCCAGTGTGCGCCGCAAGTGGTTTTCCATGCCGCGGCATATAAACACGTGCCGTTGATGGAAGAGAACGCGGGTGAGGCGGTGCGAAATAATATTTTTGGAACCAAGACCGTAGCTGAAGCGGCGATCGCGCATGGGGCGGAGAAATTCATTTTTATTTCCACCGACAAGGCGATCAATCCTACTTCGATAATGGGCGCCACCAAGCGGGTCGGGGAGATGGTGTGCCAATTTTTAAACGGCAAAGGCGCGACAAAATTCGTTTCGGTAAGGTTTGGAAATGTTTTGGGAAGCCGCGGCAGCGTTATACCGATCTTCCGCGAACAAATTAAACGCGGCGGGCCGGTTGAGGTTACCGATCCGGAGATGAAGCGTTATTTCATGCTGACGAGCGAAGCTTGCCTTTTAGTGATGCAGGCAGGCGCGATGGGGGCGGGCGGCGAAGTGTTCGTGCTGGATATGGGCAAGCCGGTAAAGATACTGGACCTGGCAAGGGAAATGATCAAACTTTCGGGGTTTGAACCGGATGTCGATATCCCGATAGTTTACGTTGGCATCCGCCCGGGCGAGAAGCTTTTTGAGGAATTATTATCCGCTGAAGAAGGCGCCACGGCAACTCAAAGCAATAAAATTTTTATCGCCAAGCTTTTACCCGTTAACGAGAAGCTTATTGTTGAATATTTGGAAAAATTGGGAAACGCCGCGGGTGCGGCCGGCAACAAGCAATTAGTCACTGATATATTCAAGCAACTGATTCCCCGGTTTTCAAACAATGGCGGTTTGTCGGGCAAGTGATAGCCGGAGCGCCCGGCTGCGCGCCCGGCTTTTGAATTTTAAAAAGCAAGTTTTTACGCAAGCTATCATTGAAAATAAATTAAATAAATATGAACAGTAAACAAACAAGATCGGATGAAGAATATGAAGAGGTTGATTTGCGTGACGTTATCCGTATCCTGCTGAAAAGGAAAAAGATTGTGATCGGCATGACACTTGCCGCAGTTTTTGCCGTACTGGCGGTAAATTTTATTTTCCCCAAAAATTCCCAGGTGGACGCGATCATTGAGGTTGGAAGTTTGGAGAATAACGGAGACATAGATCCTGAAAAGGAAAATTTGGTTTTAATCGAGCCGATGCTGCAAACAAAGGAAAAAATAGACAAGGATATATATGGCGCCCGGGCGCGGGAAAAACTCGGCTATCGGGAAATGCCGGAGATAAAGGCGATGAACACTAAGGGCACAAGCATTATTTATTTGTCTATCCAATCCGCTGAACCCGAAAAGAGCAAGACCTACCTGGCCGCTGTTTGCGACGAAATCATTGCTGAGCACGGGAAGAAAAGCGAAAGCGTAAAATCGTCCCTCGAAAGCAAGATATTGCAAACCGAAGAAGAACTTGCCAAGTTGAAAGAAGTTGCCGAATCGCGCAAGGCCGGAGATGGTGGTTATTACATCCAAATCATGGAGATGGAGAAGCAGCTTAACCAGTCGAGATCGGCGCTGGCGGCGGTCGGCAATACATCCGTGATCAAGCAGCCTACGGTTTCGGAGGCCAAATCCAGGCTTGGTGTTGATGTGGCGCTGGCGGCGGTGATCGGGTTGTTTGCAGGGATATTTTCCGCGTTCGTGATCGATTGGTGGCGGAAATCGTAAAAATTATGGATCCGAAATTTTTAATTCACGTGATAAAAACGGCGTTGTTTATGGCTTTGCTTACGCCGTTTATCAGAAACACCGCTTTTTATTTTCCGTTTGTCGGGCCAAAGGGGTTGTATCTGATGGCGGTCGTGGAGGCGGCGTTCTTTTTGTGGGTCATTCTCGCATGGCGCTGGAAGCAATACCGGCCGAGCCTTAAAAATCCAGTCATTGCCGCGATTTTGGTTTTTTTGGGAGTTTCTTTTGTCAGCGCGGCGTTAGGCGCGGATTTTTCCGCAAGTTTTTGGTCGAAATTTGAGCGCATGGGTGGGGTTTTGATGTTCTTGCATCTAGGCGCGTTCGCATTGGTCGCATCGTCGGTGTTAGAAAAAAAAGACTGGATATGGCTGTTTTGCGCCAGCGCCGCGGTGGCGGCGATCATCGGTTTGGACGCGCTTTTTGACCAGAGCGCCGTGTCGCGCGGCGGCGGATTCATCGGCAACGATTCTTTCTTGGGGACTTATCTTTTATTTAACGCCTTTTTCGCGCTGTATCTGTTTTTTTCGCACAGGCTGAGCCAAAATCGGTGGATGAAGATCTTTGGCGGCGTGATGTTTTTTATAATTTCATTTTGTTTGGTTTTTGAAGGCACTCAGTTGTGGAAAAGCCTTATTGGCAACGAAGCGTATGATTTTGGCGGCATAATAAAGGATGTTGCCGGCGGCGGCGCGCGCGCCGCCAAGATTTCGCTGGCCGCGGGAATCGCGTTTTTCGGCATGCTTTGGCTGGCGGTGCGTAAAAATAAGATAGTCCGGAACGCGGCGATCGTTTTTACGAGTTTGTTGGTTTTGTCTTCGTTTTTATTGGTATTGTCCGTGTTCCAGAAAAGCGGACCAGGTTATAAGGCTATGGTCGATAAGTTCGGAGAAGGCACCATACAAGGCCGCGTCGTTGTTTGGGAGATCGGCTGGAAAGCTTTTTTGGAGCGTCCCGCGCTCGGCTGGGGCCCGGAAAATTTCAATTTGGCGTTTGCCCGTTATTACAATCCTTGCCTGGGATCGGCCGTGTGCGGCCGCGAAATCTGGTATGACCGGGCGCACAATATCATTGTCGATACTTTGGTCGAGGTTGGTATTCTTGGTTTGATAAGTTACCTGGCAATGTTTTGCGCGGCGATATATTCGCTTTGGAAAGCTTATTTTTCGAAAAGGGCCGATTTTGCCGCCGCGGGAATATTTACCGCTTTGTTTGCCGCGTATTTTTTGCAGAACCTGACGGTGTTTGACATGGTGGCAAGCTATCTGATGTTGTTTATGTGTTTGGGGTTTGCCGCATCGCTTTCCCGGCCAAAACTTGCCGATGAAAAAGTCTGGCCGTTGCCGATGGGATTGCAAAACATCGCCGCGCCTCTTGTGGCGGGCATTGTTTGTTTTTGTTTTTTTGTCGCCGGTCCGGCGTCTGCGGGCAGAAATACGATCCGCGCCGTTTCAAAAAGCTACGGTTCTCCCCAAAAAATAGAAGCTTATCGTTTTGCGCTGGAAGCCTCGCCGATAGGCAAGCATCAGATAAGGATATTTCTTGCCCATCAATGGTTGATCGCTTTGCAAGACGAGAAAATTGGAACGCAAGTGACACGAGACCAAAGCTTGGCGATTTACGAATATTTGGCGGGCGAATTGGAGAAAAGCTGCCGCGAGTCGCCGTTGGATTACCAGTCATATCTTGAGCTGGGCCGGATATACAATGGATGGGCGCTGCTGAGCGCGTCAAAGCTTCCGTTGGCGGAAAATATTTTAAAAAAAGCAATCGAGATATCCCCAAATAACCAGCAAGCGTATTGGGAGCTGACGCAGACATATCTTTATTTGGCGCGGATCGGCGATGCCGAAGCGACCATAAGAAAAGCAAGCGATTTGTACCCGGATAACATTAAGGCCAAGGCCATGATCGCAGAGATCGAAAAAATAAAAGAGAAGGTTGCTAAAGAAAAAAAATAATTCGTTTCACCGCGGCGGCGCGGGATATTTTTTTACGGTGGAAATTTTTTAAATATTTAAAATCAAATAACAATCATATTACTATGCCTTTAATCAAACAGAACGAACCGCTGGATAAATATTGCACTTACCGCATCGGCGGGCCGGCCAAATGCCTGTTTTCCGCGGCGGATATCGATGAGATCATTGCTGGGTTGGAAGTGGCGCGGGAAAATAACTTTCCTTTTTTTGTTTTGGGAGGCGGCAGCAATGTACTTTTTTCCGACAGCGGGTTTAACGGCCTGGTGTTGAAGATCGAGAACAGTTCGATAATGCCCGACGGGGGAGAGGCGGTGGCGCGGCTTATTGTCGGCGCGGGAACGCCGCTGGGGATGTTGGCGCGATACGCGCTGGACAACGGGCTGACCGGCATGGAGTGGGCGGCCGGGATTCCGGGAACCGTTGGCGGCGCCATCCGGGGCAATGCCGGCGCTTTCCACCAGGAAATCAGCGAGAGCGTTGCCGAAGTGCGCGCGCTCCAGATCGCGCCGCAGGAAATAAAAGAAGTTGTCATGACCAAATCGGAATGCAAATTTTCTTATCGGGAAAGTGTTTTTAAAAATAACAAAAATTTAGTGGTTGTTTCGGCGGTAATCCGTTTGCGCAAAGGAAAACAGGAAGATATCAAAGCGGCGATGGATGAATACCTTGCCAAGAAAGCGACCACCCAGCCGCTGGAACATCCTTCGGCCGGATCGGTGTTTATGAACCCGGAAGGATTTTTTGCCGGCAAACTTATCGAGGATTGCGGTTTCAAGGGAAAGACGATCGGCGGGGCCCAGGTCAGCGAGAAACATTCCAATTTCATCGTCAACCGCGGCGGCGCCAAAGCCATCGATGTTAAAGAACTTATCGCGCAGATCAAAGCCGCGGCAAAAGAAAAATTCGGAGTGGAGATGATCGAGGAAATCGAAATCGTGGAGGCATGATGCGGATTTGACGGCATGAAAATATAATGTTCGAGGACGGAATAAAAATTATTTGCCGCCATCGCGGCGGTAAACGATAATATTTGCGAGCGCGTGATATCATTGATAAAATAATAATTATTCGGACGGAAAAAATATTTTGCATGGCGTGCCGGCAAATTCAAGATCATTTTTTTGTAAAAAATATTTTTAAAATAAAAAAATATTTGTTGATCGGAAAAAATATTTATAAAAAAAGTTATTCACACTTGACAAACTTTTGTGGCGTGAAAAAATAAAGATATAGAAAATCGCGAAAATTTTTTTAACAAAAATTTCGCGGGCAAGATTTATCAAACGGTCGAAAAAATAAAAAAATATTTCAAAAATAATTTACAAAACCATGGCAGCAAAAAAAGCTAAGAAGGTTGTGAAGAAGGCCGGAGGCGCGAAGAAAGTCGGAGGCGCGAAGAAGGTTGGTACGAAGAAGGGAGGCAAGAAATAGTTTGTAAAAAAGTAGGGAGGAAAAAATAAAAGCTTTAATTAAAAATATGGTTCAAGTTCCAAAAAGAAAAAAGCAACGGCCTTCAAAAGAAAACAAGATCAAGAATCGGTTAACCAAGAAGAAGGTCTCCAATAAATAATTAAAGCGTCTTTAACAACAAGAGGAATATTCTAAACAAATATCCTTTTGTTGTCGTTTGGCCGCATTATCGTGCGGTTTTTTGCTAAATAACTTACGCCCTGGAGTTACGGCGCTTATGCGTCGCGGATATTTTAACCCGTCGGGTTTTGTATTTTTTAAACTCTGTTATAATGGAAAAACTAAAACATAAAACAGGATTTTTCCGGACGTGATATTTTCGCGGCTCGGAAAGCCTGAAAATATTTTTATGAATATAATCATCAAGGCCAAGAACATCGAGATGACGCCATCACTGAAAGATTTTGTTGAAGAAAAGATTGGATCATTGGAAAAATATTTTGACCTGTTGCAGGAAGCGGATGATCCGTCATTGGTGTCAAAGATCGAAGCGGTCGTGGAAGTGGGAAAGACAACGTTGCATCACCGCAAGGGAGATATTTGCCGCGCCGAGGTGCTGCTGACTTTTCCGGGCAACCAATTGCGCGCGGGCAAAAGCGCCGATGACCTGGAGCGCGCGGTCACGGAAGTGCGCGACGATCTGCAACGCCAGATTACCGCGGTCAAAGAAAAAATGATCGACAAGAACAGGAAATAATCGTTTAGCCGGTCCGAGTCGTTGAAAGCCGAGGCGAAATCCGCCCGGCTTTCTTTTTTTTGGAATTCGTTTACAATTAAAAAGATAAAAATATAACCTAAAAAATTCTGTTTTTATCCTTGATTTGGGTATTTGTTTAAAATGCGGTTATTCAAAAATTTGAATTTATTTCGGATTTCGAATATTCGGATTTCGAACATTTAATTTAGTTATGTCAATTTTAACCAGGATTTTCGGCGACGAAAATAAAAATTATTTTAAAAAGCTCCAGCCGGCGGTGGAAAAGATCGGTGCGGTGGAAAAGGATCTACAAGGGCTGGATGACGCTCAGCTGAAATCAAAGACGTTGGAATTTAAGGAGCGGATGGCAAAAGGGCAGACATTGGACGATCTTCTTCCCGAAGCGTTCGCGCTGGTGCGTGAAGCGGCGCGCCGCAACCTTGGGCAGCGCCATTTTGACGTCCAGATTATGGGCGGCATTGTTTTGCACCAGGGAAAGATCGCGGAGATGAAAACCGGCGAAGGCAAAACTTTGACGGCGACGCTGGCGATGTATTTGAACGCCCTGGAAGGAAAGGGGGCGCATTTGGTGACGGTCAACGATTACCTGGCCCGCCGCGACGCGGTGTGGATGGGACAGATCTATCAAGCTCTGGGATTGACCACGGG
>Ga0247841_10005408_pt1 | contig 20689 bp, 14 predicted proteins | sample LaCruzMarch2015__2_FD_192410 | JGI IMG/M metagenome (GOLD analysis project Ga0247841, IMG submission 192410) | Freshwater microbial communities from meromictic Lake La Cruz, Castile-La Mancha, Spain - LaCruzMarch2015_18m | ecosystem: Environmental > Aquatic > Freshwater > Lake | place: Spain... | reverse complement strand
ATTTTTTATTATATTCAGGAAATAAAATAAAAAACTTTTAAGAAAATAGGCGTTTTAAATGTGCAAAGGTGTAAAAAAGTGGATTTTCTCAAAAGTGGATTAAATCTGCCTTACATTTCGTAAACTTCTCGAGTAACGTATGATAGTTGATGTCTACAGACATACTGTAAAACCCAGTTTTAATCTTTTTTGGTTTGTCGCATTTTTTCGATATAATTTTAAGCAATGGTTCGTAGTTTTTTAGAAAATGTTCTACAATAATTGGATAAAATTTATCGAAAAATTTGACATAATATACAGGCGTCTTGTTGATTATATTACAAATCGCAATTTTAATGTTAACATATTCGATAATCTCAGTATAATTGTTGAAATCGACATGAGCGGATGTAACTCCGGGCTCATTCAAAAGCGGGTCTTTACACAAGAGAGTACACAATGTAAGCAGCACGGTTGAAATAGTTTGACACGATGTCCACTGGTCACCCCGCCAAGTATTCAATAACGATACACACACCTTTCCACACTTGTATAGATTTGGATTAAACCGGATATTATCGCCATTTGTCCAATACGTAACACTGGGAGGACTGTGAGGATAATCGGTTGGAAATTTCAACTCAAAAAAATAATACCCCCCGAAATACGGGGTGTCCACAGACCCAACAATCATGGCGTAACCTTTCATCATGTCAATATCATCGTGAACATAATAAATTCCATTTTCATGTAGCGGTGATTTCATAATTTGTTTGACATCCTTTAACAACCGTGTAATTGTTTCTTTTGACACAAATTCTGTCATTTGTTTAATCTGTATATGCCTTTGTTTTTAAATCGTTGTTCTACATCGTTGTTTGTCCCTTTGGATATTAAATATCAAAAAAAATGAAATAGAAAAATATCAATCTATTATAATAACACAATGAATACAACAATGTCGGTATCGTCACAATATAAGGATTTGAATGAATTTATGGCAAAGCATCTTACAAATGGGGGTCAGGCAACGCATACACGAATCCCAGATAAGGGTTTAAATATACATGGTGGGGCCTACATCATACCGGCAGATGAACTTGGAACATTTTACGCCTTATATTGTGACCATGTGTTCACGAAAAAGCGGAAGGAGTATTTGACGGAAAAACAGCCGACAGACAACGGCGCGATGGTTGTTGATTTTGATTTCAGGTACAACTATGATGTAGATACGAGACAACATACAGCGGAACATATCCAGGACATGATATTGCTGTATTTAGAGGAGCTAAAAGAGTGTTATACATTTGAGGAAAACAAACCATTTCAGGTTTTGATATTTGAGAAACCAAACGTGAACCGGTTAGCTGACAAATCGTTAACAAAGGATGGAATTCACATGTTGATTGGAATAAAGATTGATTATACGGTGCAGCAAATAATTCGTGATAAAATGCTTGAAAAGTTGCCAGATGTTTGGGATATGCCGCTGATTAACGGTTGGGATGCTGTGTTAGATGCGGGTATCAGCAAAGGCTCAACGAATTGGCAGCTGTTTGGGTCAAGGAAGCCGAATAACGAAGCTTACGAATTAACCCAACATTATAGTATTCGTTATGATAAGGCGGACTGTGAATTTATGATGGATGAGCGCCGTGTTCAAGATTTTGACATGAAGGCAAACTTTCGTTTGTTGTCTGTTCAAAATGACAACAATCCGTCGTTTGCGATGAACCCAAAAATTGTTGATATCTATAATAAGCGCGCGGAGAGTAAGATCTTTAAAATAAAAAAGCCATCTAGCAAAACAAAGTTGAACCTACTCTTTAACGATGAGAATGAACAAGAACAAGAGAAAGAGCAACAGCAGATGTCGTTGAGTGATATTGTGAACAAGGAGACATTGGAACGGGCTGTCAATATGATGTTGGGTAGTTTCAAGACAGATGAATATGATTTGAAAGAATTACACAATTACACTCAGGTTTTGCCGCCAAAATATTATGAACCGGGGTCTCATTTGTTGAATCGTCAAGTTGCGTTTGCGCTAAAACACACAGACCCTCGTTTATTCTTGTCGTGGGTTCTACTACGGAGTAAGGCGAGTGATTTTGATTACAACGATATTCCTGATTTGTATCACAGTTGGCATAAACATTTTAAAAACACAAAGGATTGTGGGACTATTACAAGGAAATCCATTTTATATTGGGCAAAACAGGATGCGATACGAGATTACGAAAAGGTAAAATCGCAAACGATCGATTATTATATGGATGAAGCAATTAATAGCCAAACCGAATTTGATTTGGCACAGGTATTGAAGCAAATGTTTAAGGATAAATATGTATGTTCCGGTTATTCTGGAAAGGGTGTGTGGTATGTATTCAAGAATCACAGATGGGAACCAGACAAGGGATTAACGCTTCGCCTGACGATTTCAAGGGAAATGTATCAGTTATTTTCAAGTAAGTCTGCCAGATTGGCCGATGAAATGAATCACTACGACGCGGAAGATGAACGAAGAGGCACTATCGAAAAACGAATAAAAATCATCCATGAACTCGGGGTCATGATGAAACGAACGAATGACAAGAATAATATTCTTCGCGAGGCAATGGAATTGTTTTATGATAACGAGTTCACGCGAAACATTGATACAAACCGATATTTGTTGTGTTTCAACAATGGGGTTGTTGATTTCAGGGGTAAGGTGTTTCGAGACGGATATCCCCAGGACTATATCACAAAAACTACTGGAATAGATTATGTTGATTTTGATAATAAAGGTGATTTCGCAAAAACGAGAGAGGAAATTCTACAATTTATGGAAAAGTTGTTCCCTATTCCCGAGCTGAATGTTTATATGTGGAGACATCTTGCGTCGTGTTTGATAGGCACTAATAAAAATCAAACCTTCAATGTTTACCACGGAAGTGGAAGTAACGGCAAATCAATTTTGACGGATCTCATGGCAGAAACACTGGGCGATTACAAGGGCACAGTTCCAATTTCACTTGTAACGGACAAGCGAAATTCAATTGGGGGGACTTCGTCGGAGGTTATGCAGTTGAAGGGGGTTCGTTATGCCGTGATGCAGGAGCCGTCGAAGGGTGTGAAATTGAATGAAGGTATCATGAAGGAACTTACGGGGGGTGATCCTATTCAAGGAAGAGAATTGTATTGCGAAAGCGAGACATTTATGCCTCAGTTCAAATTGGTTGTTTGCACGAATAGTTTGTTTGATATTGAGAGCAACGACGATGGAACTTGGAGACGTATTCGTAAATGTGACTTTCTGTCAAAATTTATTGATGATGGTGAAACGCATACGGATGATACGCCATATGTCTTTATGAAGGATAAGGCGTTGAAGGAAAAGCTTCCAGAATTCGCACCCGTTTTCGCGAGTATGTTGGTGAAGCTTGCGTATGAAACTGATGGTTTGGTTGAAGATTGTGATGTGGTTATGAGTGCGTCGAACAAGTATAGGAAGGGCCAGGACCACATTGCCGCGTTTGTTGTCGATAATGTGGAGAAGACTGGAGACGTCAAGAATAAGATACGCAAGAATGAACTCATCCAGCAGTTCAAGCAGTGGTTCCAACAGGAACAAGGAACCAATCGTAGGGTGCCAAAGGGTCAGGAGTTATATGATTTCATGGACAAGAAATTTGGCCTACACAATAGTGCTGGTTGGTCTGGTGTTCGCATTAAATATCCTGACGCGCCAAATGAAATTGACGGTTTGACGGAATAAGAAAGTTCATAAATAAATTATTTTCCAATAAAAATAATTTATCGCCTTTTTTTTGCGAAGTTTCCGTAATCCCTTCGGGATGGAAAAAACCAAACTTTTGCTCCACTTTTTCCAAAAGTGGGTTTTTCAAAAGTGGGGAAAAAGAAAGATAATTAGTTCTCATTATTCACATGAACCGCGATTTTATCTAAAATCGTGTCTAGCCGCGCGGATGTTTGGATACAAGCCGAATATGTGTCCTTCATATTAAGTATTCCAGCCACAGCATCCTTTAAATACTTGATCACAGCGGAGGTCTTTGTAAACGAAATTGCCTTGGTTATAACACGGTCAATTTTCTTAATCGCATCGTCGCGACTATCTTGTCGATACCAACGCCTAACACTCAATGGAATGTAACTCACTTGCTCCAGATTCAACAACGCACCTTTGGTATAAAGACGTGAATTCAATGTGATGCTTGCGATAACCTTCAAATTTATTACTACTTCATCATATTCAACATCGGTTATATTCATAATTGAATTATACAAAAATGTATTTAATATATTGAAAACAATGTATTATATTTCAATTATGAATCTTGTATTAGTGTGTATTAATAATTTTCAAGAATATATCACAACGAATATAATCCAGTTACTAAAATTAAACCATAACAAGATTTATGTGCTTACAAACTGGCATTTTTTCGATAAATTTTCTCAGTTTGACAACAAATTACATTTGATTGATGTTGACAAATTGACAGACACATATAATTATTATTCAAATACATCTCGTGAAAAATCGTTTAGAGGAGGGTTAGACGCTCTTGCGTCATTGCGTTTTTTTTATCTTTATGAATTTATGAAGAGTTACAATATACATGATGTAATTCACATTGAAAACGATGTATTGCTTTATTACAATTGTGACGAGATTATAGATAAGTTTGAAAATAAATATATATATATGCCATTTGATAGTTTGTATAGAAATATTGCGAGTATTGTCTACATCCCAAACCATGATATATTGAAGCAAGTGTTAGACAATTATGATGTAACACAACACGATATGAATAATTTTCGAACAATACAAGTTAAAACCGGATTGATACAAAATTTGCCGATTTTTATTTATGAACACATTGACCTACCAGATGTTGCGTTTGTATCCAAAAATTACAACCGTTTTGATTTTATATTTGACGCTGCTGCGATGGGTCAGTATATAGGAGGCGTGGACCCGATGAATGATCCAGGTAACACAGTTGGGTTTGTAAATGAAACATGTATTATCAAATACGACAACTATGAATTTTTCTGGTTTGTAATAAACGGAATAAAAAAGCCGTTTATTAGAATAAATGAGCAAATGATACCCATATTCAATCTACACATCCATTGTAAAAATCTGGGAAAATACGGAGGTTAAACGACGAGAGAAACAATCCCATATTTACGCAGGTGGTCGATATACATTTTTTGGTAACGCGTTTACAACAGCATAATATAACTGAATTATCCAACTTAATAAACGCGTGGAGATGAATGGATAGAGTGACACCAGAGCAACAACCACTATTTTTGTAATAAATGAGAATTTATTTGCCACAAAAAACAGGGAAATAGAAAACCCAATAGCAACAATTATGTAAATCACTCGAATGAATGAATAGTAATAGTTCAAATTCTCAATGCCTTGGTCTTCATAAAAAGTCTTCCGGTCATTTGTTAAAACATCGGATGCAGTATCTTTCAATTCTTTTCTGAGTTCGTCGTTTTCCAATTTATATTTTGTATACAAATCAAACACGTTTGTGAAATTCAACGCAAGACCATTGTAAGAATCTATGGCTGTAGTGATTTTGGATACATCGCCGTCGAAATTATTTTTGAATTCCGTTATTATTTGGTCCGCCTTATTGCTCAGGTCTTGCTCCAGGTATTCATTGTAGCCTGCTTCACCATCAACAAACATATAATAATTTTTTGCGGCAACTTGAACCTGACTCGGAGCTGTTTTTAGATTTGTCTTTGAATTTAAATATATTTGTTTGAGTTGACTTGATGTTTTTTCCTTTTGACAATCCGGTCCACACATAACCGCCTCAGTTGCCTTATTAATCAAATCGTTGAAACTATCTAAATTTGGATTTTGTTGAACCATTACTATATTATGTAAATACAAGATTTTAACAGGTTTCGCTCAATTACATCTTGGAGGAATTGAGAAAACCTCCACCTCCAAATGGTTCGACTGTGTTCGATAATGTAACATCTGGTTTCTTATAATTCCGCGAACCCATAGTCAGAACGCTATTGACAAATCCTTCTTGTGTATCCGGAGCAGGAACAAGAGCAAGAGCAAGAGCAGTATCAGGAACAGGAACAGGAGCAGGAGCAGAAGAAGACACCGTAATACACTGATTCAACGTTGTGTCATATGTTTGGCCCGACGAGCAACAATATTGACCCATACAAGTGCCTAACCCAATTCCTGTTCCGGTCCACGGGTCATTATTACCAATCCCGTTGGATTTCGGCGCACTCGCCTTATCAAAATACCAATCATATTCTTGATAATTCATAGTGTCGCGATTCACAATAGACCAAACAAGCCTTAAAAGGCGTACCGACCCAATGATCGCAACAATTGTGAGAAGGATATAATACCAATTGTAAGGCAACAAACCAATTTGTTTCAAGACAGTCAACAAAATAATCGGTATCAAAATTAAAATGACGAGCTTCAATAAATTTGAATACTCCTCATATTGTTGGCTGTAATAATTGTTGATCTCAACGAGACGTATCTTGTTGTTTTTCTCTTGTTCTAATTCTCGCAAACGTTTCTTGGCCTGATTTAATTCATCTTCAATCACGCCAATCGCCGCGGTTTGTTCGGTCAGGGTTCCCCTAGAATTTGACAGCGCTTGTTGAAAAAACGAATTCACCCCGGTGAGGGTTTTATATAAATTAATACGCATTTCCGATAATCGGTTGATTTTATTGATGATGGATTCCTGTTCCTCCGAAGTTAGATTTGGGTTTTCTAAACTGTTGAATAAGTTTTGTTCAATACCCTGTAAGGATTGAATATCGGTGAGTATTTCCTGATTGCCACCTTGTATATTTGGCCCTTGTATATTTGGCCCTTGTATATTTATATCTGGATTTTGTATTTCTTGCGACATAATATATAATGAGATAATATTACAAATTATGTGTTTACTTTCTCGCAACATTCACTGAGATTAATACCGTTCCTATTGCTAAAATCGACCATAACAAATATTCGTAATTCCTTTGTAAAACAACGATTTCACTGTTGTTCACTATATTATTTGCGGTCTTGTTAATATTATCAATTTTCTTTCGTGTATTCTCCAGCTGGACAAGGTATGCCCCCTTACTTGTAAACCCTTCAACTGCCTTAATATTTGCCGCGATTTGCCCGTTGACGTCTTTATTGTTTTCCATATATGTCTTAGTTCCACCGCTCAATTGATTGGACAAAAGATCCATTTTTGTCTTTGTCTGGTCCAATTGTTGACTTTGGACGCCATTGAACCCGTATGTTCCGTCAATTGCTTTGGGGTTGTCTATATAATTTTGGTACTTTATCGAATCAACATTGTTTATTTTGGATGATACCCCCTTAGGAAATGTTTTGGGTTTTTGAGTTCTAACATACAAATTACCATTTGGGTTCATTGTTTTATTACCAACCGCGGATTTGGGATAACACGCAGTAGTTTCAGTATTATACACGAAACCGGCACACTCTTCGTTGCCGGAACAAGATGCCTTACAGTTGTCTAATGTAGCACCGCCATAAGATGCGCCCTGTATATCGCCGCCAGCACTGTCATACCCAAGATGCTCTATATAGTCGTCGCCGAAAACAACATTGTCACTTGGGTAAGTGTATAGCTCAGAATTTGCGTCTACGTAACCAACTTTTGATAAATTTCCAGGAATGCCGGTTTCATTCAATTTATACAGTGCGTTGGCGCCGGGGCCGCCACCCATTTGGCCACCCCCCATTTTATAATTTTGAATTTTTTCGCAATTCAACACTCTCTTGCTTGTATACAAAATAAGGTTGCCATCCGCTTGCATAGTCAAATAAATGGAACCATTCGTAGATCCAACAAAGTCGCCAGGGGCCAGAGCGTCTCCTGTGGAAATCCAATTTTTCCCAAACTTCCCTTTTTTTGATATGAAATTTGCGTTGGCGTCTTGTTGTTTGCCCTTTGTTCCCGAACTCCATATTAAGCCGCTATTATCCTTTGGGTTTGAACCGCGAAAAATACACATATCCCCGTCATCTTGAAGTATCAAAAAATAATTGCCGAGTTCATCTGGGTCTAGAGTATACACAGCATTTGACAAATGTCCGCCAACCCAATAACCATCCGCTAATTGTTCGCAATTTGTTGTAACCCCATATGTTTTAACCTTTGCCAAATCGTTGCTCATCTCACACATCCCATTCTCACCATTTTTTGAATCTTGTAGACTATAATATTTGAACCCTTTGTCTTCCGACAACTGTTGACATTCAGCTAAATCATATTTCCCACTGGACGTTTCCATAGTTCGATAATGGTTCATTTGAACGCCACTCCACGAATACACCGGCAACCCGAACGCATTCTTTTTAACGCTATTTGCTTTGTCAGAATAGCAACCGATATAATTTGTTGGTTTCATTGCCTTTGTGCTGTAAACACTGGTTCCAGACGAATTTAACACAACAAGCGTTCCGTCATTTGTCAGTGTTGCCGTATTTTGTCCACTCGTATTGGAAGACCACAATGGTGTTCCGTCTGTCATTCGGTAACTAGTGCCTCCTCGTTTTGCCGCGACATCATTGTTTGATACAGCACAAAAGCCCTTACCGGTAGTGTAATTAACATTTTGTAGTGAAAAGAATTGATATCCTTCTTCAATCGCGGATGATTTACATTCTTCGTATGTGTAAATACCCTCCGCATTTGAATTATCAGCATTTATCATCACACTTTGAATTGCCGTGGAACGGTCGCTATTGGTCCAAGTCCCGCGAATAGTGATTGTGTTGGTTTCATCGTTGGAAACATTAATCGGGGTCTCGTAATTTGTCCATACATTTACCGGTGGATCCGCCCTGTAAACGACCAAATTATTTAGCAAAACTTCAATAGGGTTACTGGCTTTGGATCCGTCGCAACAATCCCGGCCACACGCAACAAATGTTAACACATACGTTCCGTTGCTCAACATAAGAGTTTGACTAATGGATTGTTCGTTTTGTAAACAAGCACATTGAGCCCCATTCGGGTAAGGAATAGGGAAACCCCAATCGGTGGATTCGTTTAACAAGACAGCGTTAAAGTTCCATCCGGCAATTACACTTGAAATGTATTGATATGAGTTTTTGGAAATGATCGGTTGAGAGAAATCCCCGTTAATCATAGGCGACACTGTTGATGGTGTGCCTCCACTGAGAAATTTCATGGTTGGTTTGGTTACGTCATCTACAAAACACCCTTCATAGGTTGCGTTGGAATTTGTGACTAAATGGTCGACATATACATTGGTTCCTTCGTTTCCAACTGTTTGCCCCATTTTCATCGGGGTTCCCGAGACCAACGGAGGGGTTGACGGGATTTGTGTTTGTGGAATCAAATATGCACGATCCCAGGGAATACCTAATCGAACAACCACTTTGGATACGCCAATACTATTCAAAATTTCGGTGGATGGTATGTATTTGAGAACACCATAATTGGTAACATATGCGAGCTCGCCTGTTGTGAAACGAACCGTTTTATTTACAAACGGATTCTTCGGGCTAATACGATCAAAATAACTGGTTGCGCTTTCGGTTGCTTTGGTCAGTAACCCCTTATATTCCGCTAAAGTTGTATTGTATTGTTGCTTCAATCCAGAATTAATCTGCTCTTGTGTTGTTGGATCTGTTTCTCTCAAGACATTTATTGAACTAGCTGTTAAATCAAGCCCCTCTTGAAACCTCTTGTTTTGAGTTTTATTAAACTGTTTACTTTGATTTGACGCCGGTGTTTCAAACATACTAATATATACACATACAAAAATAACTGTTTTTTAAAGTGAGCAAAATCGCTTTTTTAAAAAGCGAGCAAAATCGCTTTTTTCCATCCCGAAGGGAATACGGAAACTTCGTGGAAAAAGCGAAATTTTATTTTTTCGCAAGTGTGTATATCAAAAATGAACCAAAGATGAATACAATAACTAGCATAGAAGAAGAACCAGATGTTGTATCACCTTTTAATAAAACGGCAATAATTATTATCAAAATAACAATCAACAACAAATACACATAAAAAAAACGTGTTGCTGTCATACTCGATTGTGTTTGGGCTTCATTCAAGTCTCCATGAGTTCGTAGTTGCCGCATTATCTTTTTTCTCTCGTTGCTCAAAAGGTCAACGTTTTTGTCGAGGACAACCATCTGTTTGGCGCGCTCCTCGGTTTGGGATTCATAAATAGGTTGGTTGGTTTTAACAATCGTCATTATTTCATCGTTGATTTCCGTTAACCGCTTGTTCAAGGCTTGTAACAAATTCAAGTATTTGCCTGTTTCGGGGATAATTGCGTAATCATTTTCTAAACTGGGGACAGGCTTTCCGGTCCCGCCTCTAATCCAACAATATTTTTTATCGGGGTTGTATGTTGCCCCCGAACATTTGGGTTTATTCATGCACATTGTTTTACACTCGGCGATAGAAGAAGCCGATCCCTCCCCTAATGATTCCGCCCCCCAAAACGCTTGACCTTGAATATCGACCAGCGTTGGTTGGTCTATTTTGTAATTGGGGCTGGTTTGTGTGTTATAATCCGGATAATTCGGGTCGGTAGTATTATAACAGCGTTTCCGCGACGCGTCGTCCGTTTTTACCGACCAATTGAATATATCACTAATCAGGTCGGTTAATGTTTGGCGTTGATATACAGAATCAGTCGCGTTTGGTGGTTGTGTAATACAGCCCGCTTTATGCCAGATATCATCAATACAATCTTGAGTTATTCCATCATCTTGTTGTTTACAAGGCGCGTTCAATGATTGTTTCAAAGAACCCATGTAATCCCTTTGGACTTGGTTGTATTGTAATAAAATGGATTCATATTCGGCTTGAAGTGTTTCTAAATTCAAAACTATTGATTTATCGTTATCCATATATTTATGGAAAGAAAACAAATTATTGTCTCCGTTGTTGCCTGGCTGGTTGTTGACTTGGTTGCTGGACTGGTTGTTGCTGGCTTGTATTATTATTGAATACCTTACCAATCGCTAATGATACTACTAGTATTCCAAGAAACATCGCCCAATTACGAAGATAACTGAGTTCATACATTTCCGTGTAGTTGCTGTTCATTTCGCCCGCCCCGTTGTATTTTTCTTCTTCGCGCCCAAGGAGCCGTTTCAACGCCACATTCTTTATTCGTTCACCACGTATCAACTTATTCAATTCTTCTAGTTTTTCATTTATATCTTCCGTTGCCGAACCAACAGAATCGCTAATTTTAACCAATGATGTGTTTGTGGTATTTAAGTTGGACTTTATATTTTCAAACATATTTTTGTATTCATCATATTCTGGCGTTTTATTGTAAAACACATAATATTTTTTGAAATCATCTAAAATGGCTGGTAGCTGGTTACTTAAAACGTTAATTTTTGATAAAAAAACAGTCGCTTTAGGTAAATCTTTAATATCAAAACCTTGTATTGTATCTTCGTTTACAAGCATTATATCTTCTACTATAGGTTTGTAAATTATTATTTGCCACCTTTCATAACTTCGTGAAAAAAGCGTTTAGCGAAGCAATGAGCCAAAGGTTGATTTTTTAAAAATCACCATTCTCCTCAAAATCCAATATCTTGTCAACGAGATCCTTTGTTTCCTTATATGACCCTACAAATTCGCCATCCTTGAATACCTTTGGGAAACCGAATGTATCCTTTTTTGCACGCGAATTAATAAACAATAAAAACCCTTGCTTATCTTCAAGCAAATACTCATCACAATCGACAACACTGAATACAAACGTGTTTTTTGTCAGCAAATCCTTTACCTTATCACACAAGATACACCCACTCTTGCTGTAAATAGTAAAATTATTGCTGGTAGGCTCTTCGAACTCCATGTTATATGATATATGATATACATAAAAAGTTTTATATTGATTTATCAAATCTACTTTTGGGAAAAGTAGAGCAAAATCCCTTTTCATAACTTCGTGGAAAAAAGCGAAGTTATCAAAATTTTGTTACCCCCAACCTTTTCCAAAGGTTGGTCCAAATCCGCTGTGGAGGGGGGCTTACCCCCGTGAAAAGGTGGGTTTATACACACACTCTATAATAATCCGCCGTAACGGAAGTTTTACTAGATCGTATAATATGACACACTTTACCAGGTCTTAGTCCAATAACACGAGCGACCGGGTCAAATCGCGATATGTCAGGAAATTCCCCAATGTTGGAAACATTGTATTTCTTCATAACTTCGGCAACTTCAATATCATCCATCACGCGATGATTTGGCACAAGCGAATGGTTCAATATGTTGAATTGGAGGCGCTTAATGCTTTCTACAACTATAAAGATACCATCCTTTTCCCAAATATGCTTCAACTCGTTAATGATTGTTTCATTGATTTCGTCCTTTATAATTATGAAGAGGGTATCATATTTCGTCAACGTCTCTTCCAGGTTAAACAAATCCTCGATAATTTCTTGAATATTTGCCGTTTTGATTTGCTTCCCAAGGTAGTAATGAATGTACATTTTAATTTTCCGCTTGGTTGCTAGATCTTCTTCCTTTTTTTCAAGCAACATATCGAGTTGGTTGTTTTGTCTCATTGAGTTGACCTCGTTAACACTAAAATTTGCGTAGTCTTCAGTTTTGTATCCTTGTTTTTCCATTAGCTCCAAGACCGTTTTCCGTGACGTGTAAACGGTAGATGTTAATATAGTTGAATTATGACTGGTCATATTATAGGCTGTTATAATATTATCAGTGTTTATTTAATTCAATTTTTTTATTTTATGTCTATTATTATTTTTCTCCCCCCACTGCTTTCTTCGGTTTTTTTTTCTTCTACCTTTGGCTCTTCCATTTCAAGTATCGATGTTTCTTTTATAACAGGTGTTGTAACCTTCAAGCTTTCAGAAGGAGCATACTCGGGTGTCGCAGGAGGAGGATAATCGGGACTAGTTGGAGCATAAGGGGGACTAGCCGGAGGAGGATAATCGGGACTAGTGGGAGCATAAGGGGGACTGGTTGGAGCATACTCGGGACTGGTTGGAGCATAAGGGGGTGACCCAGGGGCATAAGGGGGACTAGACGGAGGAGGATAATCGGGACTAGTTGGAGCATAATCGGGACTAGCAGGAGGAGCACTTATGTCTTGAATATCTACGATAACTATTTCATCGCTATTCTCTTTCTGGACAATAGCGTCTTGTCCATCTACACCCATTAGGATTCCTTCAAATCCTTGATATGCGCCCTTTGTTACAACCACTCGGTCATTTATGGCTGGAACCGCTAAAGAAATCGCAACAGGAGTCGTAAAGTCGGCCGGTTGATAACGCTGAACATCTACATTTGGCTCCACAATCGGCTCCACAATCGGCTCCACAATCGGCTCCACAATCGGCTCCACAATCGGCTCCACAATCGGTTGTCTTCTAACCCGAACATTTGTTTTAAACTTGAACGAGGATATAACCGATTTAATATCCGGATTGTTATCTTTCAGCAGCTTATTTATATTGTTTGAATACGACATACTCAACAAAGTATCTACATTATCATTTGTAATTATGTGCATTTGAACATTCATAACCAGCAACTCTTGTATTAATAGTTTGAACGAATATGGTATTCTCACAATGCTGAAGGAACGTCCAAATCTGCTCAGGTTTTTAATATTCATCGTTCCATCAGGATTTGTGCTGAAGTTGATTGGTCCATCAGCATATGGACTTAAAAATAAATTCTTCGCTTCATTGTAAATCGCGATCGAACCGGTTTTATTACAAACAGCCATATGATATTCGTCGCCACGAACCATGAATGATTCATTCAAGAAATATGACATTCCGTGCGCTAAGACACCGTCACGTTCCATTTCACCAATGCGAAGACCACCGTCATTTGCCCTGCCCTGAACGGGTTGACGCGTCAACATCGTATTGGGACCACGAGCACGATAATTGATTTTATCCTTGACCATATGCTTCAATCGCATGTAATAAGTCGGTCCTATGTAAATATCACTTTGTAATTGTTCCCCAGTCATTCCGTTATACAAAATTTGATTTCCTGTTGAATTGAAACCAGCCTCAACCAACAAGGGGGCATATGTCGTGTAGTTGGAACCCTTTACTTGAAATGCTGTACAGTCACCGAAAGCTCCATATGTCGTGCATACTTTACCGAACAGTGACTCAATGATTTGTCCAATCGTCATACGAGATGGAATTGCGTGTGGATTTATAATTAAATCTGGGCGGACGCCATCAGCAGTAAACGGCATATTTTCCTCTGGTATGACAAGCCCAATAGTGCCCTTTTGGCCACTCCTAGACGCAAACTTGTCGCCTTGGGCGGGCAATCGTTCTTCGCGAACCCGGACTTTTGCCACATTAAACCCTTCTTCGCCCTGCGTGATAAACGATTTGTCTACAAACCCCAATTGCCCCTTTTTAGGTTTCACCGAATCATCTGTCCACAAATCCTTATTGTCCACACTAGATGTAATTTTCCCAATTAAAATGGTTTTGTCATTTAGCTCCGTATTTTCCTTGATCATTCCATTGTCGTCGAGCATACTATAATCGTAACCTACTTTTACCTTGGTCACGTTGTTCTTTTGAACATTTGCGAATTTGGAATTTGACATTCCTGATACAGCCGCGCTCTCTTCTCTCGCTTCATACATGGAGTAGTAAGTTGTTCGAAAAATGCCGCGTTTCACCGCCCCTTCGTTGATGAGAATCGCGTCCTCCACATTGTAACCCGTATAACTCATGATAGCTACAATTGCGTTCACGCCGTATGGCTGTTCTTCATTATTGATGTACTCCATATACCGCGATTTTATCAGCGGGATTTGTCCGTAGTTCAATATAACCCCCATTTTATCTATTCTCATTTGATAATTGCTGTGATACACGGAAACCGCTTGTTTGCTTTGACCACATGAAAACGAATTACGAGCAAATGGATTGTGTTCCGGGTAAATGATTTGGTTCCCCATAACCCCCAACATGAGAGAAGGGTCAATTTCAATATTAGTATAATACTTTGATTTTTTCAGATCGTCCGGATTTGCCGCGATTAACGCACACTCTTCTTCCGTTGTATCAATGTAATCGACGACGGCGCTCTCCTGTTGTAAAATCGCCGCCTTATTTTCACCAAGGTCGGCGTAAATTTCATTCAAATCATATAGTCTGTTGTTTCTAATGGAAAAATCCTTGTCACTCTTTTTTTTGAAACCACACGTAATTTCCTCCCAAGAAACCTTGTTTGCTTTGAACAATTGTAATACGTTCTCTCGATTGTAGCTCTCCTTGCCCTTGTCCACATAGTAAATCGGCCGCGTCAATCGGCCCCCATCGGTATATATATATACTTCGTTGTGCTCGTTATCAAACGATATACTTGTAAATATTGGAACAATCCCATTTCGTTTGTATAATTTCAGCATTTCGACCAATTCAATTGGTTTGTCAATAACCCCAATCCAATTGCCATTCACAATGATTTTCGAACTACATGCCAAGTATTCCGTCGAACACTCCAAGAGAATTTTCATGGGTGTGTTTGCGCGCAACCATTTAATCATAGGATAGGAAGAACCACCACTCGTAATGTGGGTACTTATTGCGAGATGTTTATGAAGTCCAATATTCCCTCCGTCGGGGGTATCCAGAGGGTCAATGAATCCCCATTGAGAGCCATTCAAGTGACGCGGACCAACAACTTTTGCGCTGGCGTCCAAGGGCAAATTAATCTTGCGAAGGTGTGAAATGAAGGTGTTCCAACTCAAACGGTTTAAATCTTGGACAACCCCAAGCCGTTTGGTATGAGCGTCTGATCCCCAATTACCTTTGAATGCTCGTCTGAATCCCGCCTCCACGTCACGATCTTTGAAAAACGTTTTAATATTGGTTTCAATTAACCCAATAAAATTTCCGCGATATTTATTTTCCTTTGGGTCTTCTCTTGTCGTTTCTTTTCTTGTCGTTGACTCCCCCTCCTTGTATTCACCTTGGTGATAGTAATATTCTTCATCAATCTTCTTTCCAATTGCCCGCTTTTGAATCAAAAAATATTCGCGGAACAAATCATAGATGAGAGAACCCGACAATTCGACCCGCTTGAAACGGAAACTATCGCGGTCGGTTGGCCTTTCGACCTTTGTATAAACCTTGAGCAGGCGGTTCACCATATAACCAATAAAATATGCCTTTTCGAGAAAATTAATTTCACCAATGTGTGGTAAAAAATAATCTGACAAAATCTCAATTGCGCTGGATACCGTATTTCGCTTTGTAAACGACGCGATAAATCGCAGCGCCGTATCTTGATTAAACACCTTGTTGGCATCGTGGACCGACGGTATGAACAAGTTTATGTAACTTTCGTATTTTTCGAGGTCCAATAAACATGTTTTGATAATATCCTTGTCGGAAACGATGCCGAGAGCGCGCATTACAATAAACAATGGGATTGGTTTGCGAACATTTGGGATTAAAACAACAATTTGAGCGTTTGAATAACTTGGTGATGGGGCAACAATCCTTACAGCGGTTGTGCGAATTGGTTTAGATGCGTCCTCTGATACCGACCTTATTTCGGCGGAATGGCTGTAAACGTCATCACCCTTGTTCACCTTGATATACAACATATTGTCGGCGAACTTCTCTTGGGATACAATCACCTTTTCTTTCCCGTCGATAATGAAATACCCGCCATAATCGTTTCGGCATTCCCCCATATTGAACCGTACGTCCTTGTTCAACGATTTCAAAATACACAAGTCGGATTGAAGCATGATTGGAAACCGGCCCAAGTACACATTTTCAAATGTTTTTGAAACTTCGATTTTCTCTCCGTCGACATAATACGTAAATTCAACATCGACGTCGTAATGAATTGTTACGCCATATGTCATATTTCGTAATCGTGCGTCATTTGGATACATATAATGCATGTAATTTTCATCGTAAATGACGGGTTTACCGAAATAAATTTTCGATCCATCTTTACCACCTAAATAGAGTAAACAACCATTGCGTGTTTCGGCCGTTTCCGCATCTTCCTCTCTCTCAATGAACCGAATTGGGTTGTTTTCCCGAAAGATGTTATTAATGCCCTTGTTGAAAAAATCATTGTATGAGTCTAAATGGTGAGCCACCAAGTTATTTGGATTGTCTGTAAAATATTTATCGATAATTTTCCAAGATATAGACTCCATTTTCTATTATAATAATCATATTTTAAAAATCTTTATTAAGAAATTGTTATTATATAACAATTCAATTTCCTAATAAAGATTTATTATTTGATATACAAAGCATGATACGCGTGAAAATATTCTCCGATTTCTGCGGTAGTAAGGGTGCCAAAGAAATATACGAGAGACTTTGTGATGCCGAAAATTTAGATTTTTATGGTAAGGGTAAACAGGTTTGGATAACGGAAGACGATGATTACACACACGCGATTATTATGAATAAGGCAATGCCTATTTTGAAAATCCCGAAGAAAAATGTGATTGGACTAGCATTTGAACCGTTCGAGATTTTAAGGATAACCAACGAGTTTGTTGAGTATGCGCAGCAATATATTGGAAAGTATTTTATTGGAGATAAACGTGGATTACCCGAACCATTTATTGAGCATTTTGGCTATATGTGGTATTCTAACCCAAAGAGAGACATTGTAACAAAAACAAAACTAATGTCAATCATCGTAAGTGAAAAACACTGGGCGCCGGGTCACGCGTATAGACACACCTTAATTGAGAAGATTATAGAAGCAAATTTACCGATTGATATTTATGGAAAAGGAAGTATGAAGTATTCACATAAAAGTAATAATGTAAAGGGTGAATTTAACGACGCAGAACCGTATGAAAATTATATGTATTCAATATGTATTGAGAATTTCACAAGTAATCATTACTTTTCCGAGAAAATAATGTCTCCATTGTTACATAATTGTATGCCTATTTATCTAGGCTGTAAACAAATTCATGAGTATTTTGATGATATACTAATATTATCGGGCAATACAAATGATGATATTCAATTATTGGTTGAGATTTTTAAATGTGCGGGATTGTTTTACAGGAAAACGTATACTGAAAAAAACATAAACACTGTCAGTTTGTTGAATAATATTCATAAAATTTTTGATGTATGAATCTTACATTATTTTTCTTTGTTGACCTTCTTAGACTTATTTCGTGCCAATCTCCGTTTCTTCGTCAAAGCAAAGGTTGATTTAAACATCATTGAAAAGTCAGTCCATGGTTGACTTGGTCTGTCTTTCAAATACGGGCAAAATATTGCCCATTGACGATGGTTCGCGCAAAATTCATCTTTAATAAACGGGATACCACAAGAACTTCCAAATCTGGCGGAAAACATCATTTTTTTTGCCATTGTTGTGTCGCACACAATACCATCAACAGCTCCATGCGGGGAATATGGTTTGGGTCTGTCCGCTTGCGACATATATTCACGTGCGTCTAATTCGTAGTGTGAACAAACTGTCCGGGAACACGGATTATCCTCTTTTTTCAAATAGACGTCGTAATGATCGGCTATTATTTTTTTAGCGATATCAAGGTTGATTTTTCCCTTGTGTTCATCCATCAGTTCACCCAGCCGAACAAGCCGCGCCCCTTGGTGTCTGCGTATATCATAAAATCCAGAATTTTCACATTCCAGATTTCGTATCCTTGCGTCATAAGGTGCGTTGAAACCAATAAAAAACCCATTTTTGGTTCTCTCAACGTTATGATACTTGAGCCCCAGTTCAATTCGCAATATTTCATTCGTGTTTGTGTCTCCAAATAACCACGAATTTGCGTAATCCCCCGAGTTGCCATCCAATAAGAAGTCTACACATTTGTCTAATGTATCACCATATTGCATGGCTTTGCGAATACGGTAACCAACCGGCACTTTCTTTTCATACGGCATAAACCCGCCGATTGTCGTTTCGGTTCCAATAATTCCCTTGGCATTGATATAAAAGTCAGTTCCGCTCCATATCCAACAAGCGGAGGTTTGCATCATGAATCGATAACCATCTGTTGGATTTACATCCAACACAATATTTGAATATTGCCCATCAATGAAGTCGGTAAATGAGTTGTGCGCAACCACTATTTTCCCATCCTCGGTGTAATCGCCAACCGCGATAAATGCGCTACATTTGTCTTTTCCGCCGCCCTCTTTTCTCATGCGATCTCCCGATTTCGTCGAATACCAATATGGGATTGACATGTAAAAATTCCAAGCGAGAATTTCATCTATATTTGTTTTACAGCCGCCTTCGTTACAGCCTGTCGCGATTCCTTCCATTTCCTGGTAAATCTCGGGGAAGTCGTTTTTTGTCATATCTTTGAAGTCATTGTTAATCTCCTCAATAAAATATTCCCATTGTTTACCATATGATTCGTACATGAAGAATTGTAACATTTTTTGGATATCTTTGAAATCGTTCGCACACAGATATCCATATGCGCGTCCTCGTTCCCTTGGATTACCTTTGATAGATATATATTTCCAACCGTTTTTTTCATATGAAAATCCATTCTTTATTTTCATTCTACAATAAACAGATAATATATTTCGCTTTTCACGGGGGTAAACCCCCGTAAGCCCCCCCCCCCACTAAGGAGGGGTTCGGGGAACTCCCTTTTAGAAAAACGGGGGTAAACCCCCGTAAGCCCCCTCTTATACTTTTTTGCTCGCTTTTTCTAAAAGCGATTTTGCTCGCTTTTTCTAAAAGCGATTTTGCTCGCTTTTTCTAAAAGCGATTTTGTTCGCTTTTTCTAAAAGCGATTTTGTTCGCTTTTTTAAAAGCGACTTGGTTCCCTGGTTCAAAAAGCGATTTATTGTAACATCATAAGGCCGATAATCACAAATAAAAGGATCCACGGGAGGAGAATTAATAACCAGGATATGCAAGTGTGTCCGTCCTTGCATATAAGGTTGAGGACCCAAGTCCAAAAGAGAACATAAATTATTTTAACAACAAAGATGAGTGCTGTGCTGGAAACATCGCATGAAAAGCAACCAACGTGGTACATATTCGAGTTACCTAAATTTTGAACAAACATGACCAAAATAGAGAAAATCGAAATTAAAAAATAGATTAACGCAGGCCTACATAATTCCTTTATCGATTTCGGGAAAGACATTATGTAATAGAATAAGAAAAAAAGTTGTTATCGCAAAAGTTAATAAGCAGCTAATAAGCAGCTAATTGATCTTTCCAAGGTAAGGGGCTAACTGGCTGCGGGTATCCTTTAATCGCGTTATAAAACGAACCGGCGCCAAACTTACTTAAGTTGAGCAAGTCATTTGCGATGAAACCACCTTTCTGTTTACGCGTTTTTCCTCCTCCTGAAGCTGAGACAAACTTCATTTGTCTAGATATGTCAACTGGTGAGTATGTATTGTAACCCAGATGATTGCGTCCACCATCAACACCATCAACCCCGGGCCATTTTTGGATCGCACCACCCCACGGTTTTCCAATGAGGCCATTCGGGTAACTCATTGTGCCTCCCTTCATTGTGCCTCCCTTCATTTTCCTGCTCTTTCTATTTCTCTTTCTCTTTCTCTTACATATACCACACATACAATTTTTCCCATGTCCCCTTTGACCTCCAATTA
>Ga0247841_10005407_pt1 | contig 20692 bp, 35 predicted proteins | sample LaCruzMarch2015__2_FD_192410 | JGI IMG/M metagenome (GOLD analysis project Ga0247841, IMG submission 192410) | Freshwater microbial communities from meromictic Lake La Cruz, Castile-La Mancha, Spain - LaCruzMarch2015_18m | ecosystem: Environmental > Aquatic > Freshwater > Lake | place: Spain... | reverse complement strand
AGACCCGGGGAAAAGCAGCCTGTTGCAAGAAATCTTACTGAAGCAGATTGGAAAGGACTAGGTCAACTCATAAATTGTGCAGAAGCCATATAAATAGAATTATTCTTCTCCATTATTATTCTAAATACGGATTCTTTCCATCTAAAACTTTTTTCAAAAGTTTTTTTGCTTCGGGATTTTCTTTATTCTTCAAATTTAAAACTTGTCTGGCTTTTTTTATTGCTTCACATATCTCCATATTTTTTGGACACTTTATTTCACATGCCTTGCAAAGTGTACAATCAAAAACAATCTTGTCAAAAATATCCTCTGAAATAAGAATTGCATGACCCCTCGGGGAATATTGTTCTTCTTTAATGACTTTTAATACAGGACATAGTTCCTTGCACATTCCACATTTTATGCATTTTTCCATTATTTCTATTGCTTCTTCTCTTGCATTATAGTAAACGACATTATTTTTTCCCCGTTCTTGTCGTTTATTAGATAGCAAAGGCGCAGAACTTGGGGGAACAGAAGCGTCCTTTGCTATATCTCTTTCAACTTCCATTTTTAAAAAGCTCCTCCTGCAATCTTTCTGATTTTTTGTTTTTCCTCTTCTGTTAATTCTGGCGCATTTGGTCTCTTTGGAACCGGGAGAGGCTCTTCTGAATTTTCTTCAATAATCTCTGCATTTTTTTCCTCAATTTTTAATCTTCCATCTTCATTTTTATTCTGTTCTTCTTCTAATTTTTTAACGTTCTCTGCATTTATCCCAAAAGATTCTTTAACATTCATAAAAGAAGAGTCGATAAGTTTATTCTTATTAAATTTCCAGAAAGGATCATGCCTGGATTTAATTCTTTTTATTATATCTATCTCGCTCTTTTCAAGAAATTCCTTTTTTGTAATCCCAAAACCCAAACTATCAGAAACTTTGCCCCTCAATTTTTTAACAAGGTTGAGGATATTTTTCTTTTTTTCTTTATCACTTGGCTTAAAACCACAAAAAACAATGCCGGAGCTAGAATTGCAAAAATAGGGTATATTATTTTCTTCAAGAACTACAAAAAAATCAAGAAGATTATCTACGAATATTCTTGGATCTTCTAAAAGAAAATTCCCAGCCGAAGCAATTTTCAAATAAGCTTTTTCTTTTAATTTCATGAACTTCCAATATTCTTCATTTTTCATTTTTCCCCTATTCCCTTCAAATTCCGCAAATAAATGGTATTTTTCTTCCAAGCCAAGAAGTTTAGAGATAGTTTTGCTGAATAATTCAAGCATACTGATATCTTGATCAAGTTTAAGATGTTTGTTCAGCATCAGCAAATCTTCTATGGAATCTGACTTAAAAATTGAAAGTGTTCTTATTTTTTTGTTTGTTAATCTTAATTTTGCTCTTGCAATAATTCCTGTTGCCCCTTCAAAACCAATAAAATCTTCTGAGTCAGATTTAGAAATGTTATTTATCTCTCCTTTTCCGTTTACAATTTCTAAAGAGTCAACCCAATTTCTCATTCTTCCATATTTTATTTCTCTATTTCCGGAGGCGTTTGTTGCTATCAACCCCCCGAGTGTTCTTATATTTGAAAAAATAGGAGTTATGGGAAATTCTAAACCAAATTTTTCAAGTTCTAAGTTTAAATCACCAACATTTATTCCTGCTTCAAGATAAACAATTCTTTTCAATTTGTCAATAGAGATTATCTTGTTCATTTTTGACATATCCACAACAATAGAATTTTCTGGGAGATAACCGCCAGAAAAGCTTGTTCCTGCTCCCCTCGGGACAATGTCAGTATTGCTATGTCTTACTATCTCACTTATTTCTTCGATATTTTCAGGTAAAACAATAAGGTTAGTCTTTCCTTCAAAGTCGTTGATGTCTTTCTCATAAACTATCTTATTTTTTGTTATTTTCATACTTCTTCAACATCTCCCTTTTCAATATCAAGAGCATCACAAATAATATCTGAAAATTCAATTAGTTGAATATTCAACTTTTCTGAATCAATTATATTTTTCAGATGATGATATGCTCTCGGGTCTGCTGTAATAATTTTTTTAACATTATTATTTTGTATATGCTTAATAAAATTAAAAGCAATTTTTTTAGAAAGCTCTAAATTTGTTATATCTAATTGACCACAAGAACCACAGCATAGCGTTTCTTCTCTTGAAAAATTCATCTCAACCAGATTATAGCCTAATAACTTCAGAATTTCTCTTGGTTCATCATGAATTTTTAAGTGCCTGCCTAAACAACAGGAATCATAATAAATAATTCTTTCATTTGAAAAATATTTTATTAATTCGTTTTCCTGTTTTAATTGTTCAAGTATAATCTTGAAAATAAATTCTGATTTAATATCCCAATCTGGAAGCATTTTCTTATATTCTTGTGAAAATGTTTGAAGGCAAAGGGGACAATTTGTTATTATTCTTTTTGTTTTTTTGCTCGTTAAAAAAGATAAGTTGTCCCGGGCTAACTTTCTAGCATTTTTTTCATAACCTAACTCAATCAAACAACCGCCACAACATAAAGAATCTTCTCTAAAAGAAAAATCAACACCCAATTTTTTTAGTATATTTCTGTAATTTTTAATTTTATCTTTAATAAAGGCCGAGCTATAACAACCCGGGTGGTATATTACTTCTTTTTCTCCGAATCCAAATAGCCCCATTTTTGTTTAATCTTAATAAAGTGGGGCGATTTTTGTTTTTAAGAATTTAGGTTGTAAAAACGATGTTTTAAGGAGATATAATCAAACATACTTAATTACTGAATTAAATAATACCCGTAACCATCAAAATTCCTAGAATAATAAGAATTATTCCAGCAAAAAGATGCAATTTCTTTATATTTTTCTCTTTCCAGCCACTAACCTTTTCTACAGAAGTAAATCCAAGATAAATGATAAAGGTAACAATCAACATTGGAATAATGAATATGAGATTGTATACTAAAAGTAAACCGATCATTTCAAAAAGGGTTGCATTTGTTATTGTTCCTGAAAATATCAGGTAAGGTCCTATTGCACAGGGAATAAGGAATATAGTCACAAACAAACCAACAAAGAAGGCACCAAGTGGGCTTGTTATTCTTTTGATCATTAAACTTACTCTTGGCCTAAAAGAAAGAGGCATTTCTGTTGCAACACCGCCAGGCCGGTAGAATAAATAATCTTTTACGTTTAAGAGACCGAGAATTATTGCTAATGCTCCAAATACTCTTGAAGAATAAAAAAGAAATAAAGAAGTATCAGGCATAGACGCAGCAGCATATTTGAATATATTCACAAAAATCATCCCATAAACAAAATAACCTAAATAAACTGCCAGAGTAAATGCGAGACCAGCATATAGCACTTTTTCCTTTTTTTCAGGATTTTGCATGAGAACAGATGTAAGAACAAGAATCATCACAGCAAGGGCACAGGGATTAAGTGCATCAACCAAGGCAAGACTTATTAATTTATAGACTAAATCAAGACTAAGTTCAATCATATTAACAATTTGAGATTGTTTTTAATTCCTCAATGCTCTTTACACCGATATATTTTTCTCCACCGATTATCCATGTTGGGAAATATTCTATTTTTTCATTGTTACATACTCCGATATCCGCATAACAATCAGTAATATTGAATAAAGAAACATAACTTCCTAATATTTGTTTTTGTTCTGCACAATGTGGGCAGGTTGCTGAACCATACATATGACTCTTAGAGGCTATACAAGACATAACTTTTTCATCTGTATCAGGAGTATTTTTAAAGAAAATTATTGCAACTATTGCTGCAATTACTACTATCATAATAATAGTAAAAATAATTACACTCTTTTTATTATTTTCAACCATATTTAGGTTTATCTTCAGGTATTTTTAAATCTTTAGAACCTTAATATCTTTTCCAGAAAAATCCCAGGCAGAATGACCGAACTGAACAATCAAGTCAATTCCTAATTTTTCTGTTTCAAGAGGAATATCGCAAGCACCGAAACAGCTGTCTAACCAAATAAATATTTTTACATTGGTTTTATATTTCTTTTTCTTTAATTCATCTAAGATTTTGTCATGAACCAAGGTAGAATATGGTTTTAATCCATCTGGAAATTGGAGGAGAATATTTTTTGCTTTTTGCTTTTCTATAGTTTCTGCTATCTTATCTATTTCTAACTCATAGTCTTGTTCTAGTTCATTTATGGTCTTTTGAGTTTTCATTTTTTACTCCTATATTCTTCTGCATTAAAATGTTTTCCAGTAATTAATTCATATGCATCTGAATGATATCTTACAGCTTCTTTAATTTTTTTTAATTCTATTAGTCTGGTCTCTCCTTTTTCTTGGTGAATAAAATGAAGTATTAATCCTGCTTCTTCTTCGGAGTTTATATGCCGATATTTATCAACAACATCTGATAAAAATCTTCTGTAAGTTACATTTGTAAGTTTAGTTAATAAATTTTCTGCCTCTTCGAATACTGGGGGCTGAACCTCTTTTGCAGAGATTTTTAAAATAATTTTGATACAAGATTCTAAATCTGAGCTATGTTCATTTCTCCAATGACCGCCATGTTTTGTTCTGCTTGTCATATTTCTAGTTTTTTTATCAATCCTGTTGAGCCGAATCCTCCATCTGCCCTTTTTGTTTGTGTAAGCTCATTTGTTTCTTCTATTTCTGCCTCTTCGTATCTAGCCAAAATTATCTGGGCGATTTTTTCTCCTTTTTTAACATTATAAAGATTTTTAGAGGTATTAAAAAGAATAACTTTTAGTTCTCCCCTATAACCAGAATCAAGAGTTCCAGGAGTATTAAGTATAGTTATTCCATTGTTTAGAGCTAAACCTGACTTTGGCCTAATCTGAATTTCAAAACCTCTTGGAATTTCAAAGCTAAGTCCGGTAGATATTAACCTTCTTTCATCTGGATTGAGAATACTATCTTCGCAAGAATAAACATCCATTCCTGCGTCTCCTTCATGTGCATAATGCGGAATTATTGCTTCCGGATTAATCTTTTTTATCTTAATTTTTATTCTTGCGTTTTCCATAAATTATCAAAGAGATGAAGATTTTTAAAGATGTGGTCTTTAAGAAATTAGATTATGAAAACTGAAACAAAAATCCGTCAGCCAATTGTGACTGAAAGAGGTTGTGGTGGCTGTGATTAATTATGATTTATTGAATTAATTGAACTTTAAATATCTATTCCTTTTCTAAGCATTTAATAATTTTCTCTTTTAATGCTTCTAAAGTCATTTTACCGTCATTAATAAGGCTAATTGTCTTAGTTTTCTTTTTAACTAAGTCATACATTTGTATTCTAAACTGTGCTTTTTCTCTGCCGACTATCGTAACCATGAGATACTTAAAATAGTAATATTTAAATACTTAAGCTATTACTTAAAAATGACAAAATGGAATACCAAACATTGATTTATGATGTAACGCACAAGCTACCAGATGAAATTTGGGGCAGAGAAGACATAGATGTAATGATAAAAGTCGTCGATGAAAGCCAAGATTATCTTCATAATATTTGGGGTGATTGGATGAGGGCAAGAGATAAACTCATTATTAAAATGCTTTTTGAGCATGCTCTCCGCCCTAAAGAACTCCTTTGCATGAAATTTGATGATATGGACTTACAAAAGAGAACCCTCAAAGTTAGAGGTGAAAATAACAAGGTCAGAAAAGACAGATTAGTTCCAATGAATGAAAAAATTGCACCTCTTTTTTTAGTATACTTTAATTTTCCAAGATGGCTCTGGAAAAATAGCCCTTATTTGTTTCCAAGTTTCGCCAATCAATATTTAAGCTCTCAACGCTGGAAGCATATTTTTAGAGAAAAGGTGCTTAAACCTGCTGGTTTGTGGATACAGCCAGAAAAACCCTCATTATGTAAAACTCGAAGCTACACATTAAGACATTCAAGAGCAAGTGAACTAATAAATAAAACAGATATTTATACTGTCGCTAATATTCTTGGGCATGGCGATATTAGAAGCACAAAGACATATCTTCACATGAACAAAGAGATTTTTGAACACATGCGAAAAGCTTTGAATAGTTGAATAATATCAAGAATTAGGGCTTTTTCAATAAGCATAAATTATCGGCGGAAATCCCTTGCCCCTATATTGAAAGGCGGTATATTCGAAATACTGATAATTATTTTTTATTAGTAGTTCTTTAATCTTATTTGCATTTGAATATGGGGGATGTATTTCAATTATTAATTTAGGCTTAATTTTCTTGAGTAGATTTATGGAGTTGACTAAGACAGACTCTTCACAACCCTCAATATCTATCTTAATTAAAGAAGGTTTAATCTTGTATTCGTCTATTAATTGTTTCAATGTTTTAGATTGAACTATTTCTGAATGACCTGAGTCTCCTTGAAATAAAGAAGAACCGCTGGTAATACTCGCGTTATATAGTTTTAATTCCCCCGACTTATCTGTAATCGCACAATGAACGGGAATTACTTTATTTTCTAAATGATTTGCTTTTATATTCTGACATAAAGTTTCATAGTTCTTAGTATCAGCTTCAACTGCATAAACTTTGGAACCTGTCTCCTTGCTTAATTTTAGCCCATAACAACCAATATGAGCCCCTAAATCTATTGCTTCCTCATTCATTTTGGATTTGAATAAGTCATCAGGCGATATCATCCACATTTCATAGATATTCGTAAATTGTTCAACAGTATGATGAAATATTATGTTATCGACTTTAGTAATAAATTTTATTCCCCCAAATAGCATCTTTAACTTTTTTAGTCTTAGAACATGAAATAATACATAAGTGGGCATTAAAATTGTCAATAAGATTTTAGTGGTTATTTTACTATCGGTAGACCAACTAAATTTTATTTTTTTGAATATTGCCATTTTTTTACTAATTATTATTAAAAATAAGTTATATATAAAGCTTACTTATGAAAAAATAGAGTTATTTTTCTGCTCTTAAAAGAAATTAAATAGTCCAATTGTTTGTTTATATTCGAGAGTTTTAATCTCTCGTTCTTGAGTTAGCCAATAATCTTTGAATTTTGTTATAATTACGATGAAAGCAGTCATTAGTGCGATTATTATTGATGTTTTGCTTATATTACCTGTTGTGAAAGCACCAAAAAAGACAAGTAAACCCGCAAGAAAGGAATTTATGATATTCCATAAAATTTCTTCTCTATTACACTCGAACCAACTCTCCTTTTTTGTCATCATTTCTTTTTCTCCTTGATTGCATCAACTTCTTGTGCTGTGATTACATTCTTTTCTTTAAGTTTCTCAATAAGATTATCGAGTTTTTTCATTTCTTGCCTTATTTCTTTTCTAATTGGATTGTTGAATTTCATTTTTATTTTCCTTAATACCAGACAAGCAAGCCATAGTTTGATGATTTTGCGTGACTGCTTGAGCCAGTATCTGCAATAAGTTTAATTTTTATTTTAATTGAAGTTCCAGTTGTGCTATTTGCGTGTTTTGTATTCAAATCTTTTGCAGTTGTCCATGTTGAACCATTATCAAAACTTATCTGATAACTTACCGCACTTGAACTTCCGTTTATCGCTATTTTTGAATAAAGTTGATAACCTATGATGTTATCATTAAGGGTAATTGTGTTTGTTTGAATATATTTTGTTGCACCAGATGCAGTTCCAACAATTCTTGTTGTTATTGAAATAATCTCTCTTGCGTTCATGTTCGCAGTGGGGGTTCCTTCAACTCTTCCAATGTATTTTATATTTACCCTATCTTTTTCTTGATAAGTGCTATCAAAACTATCTCTTGTATAAGTTGCACCTTCCCTATCAACACAAACACAATAAGTTGTTCCATTTGCTAAATCGTAACTAAAAGTTGCAATTCCCCCAGATAAATTTTGAGTATCCAATAACTGAGACATATCGGAGTTATATAAGTAGCATTTTGTTGCAGTATTGTCCGAAGCAATTTTAACTTGAATAAGTTTACAAGCAGTTTTCGTTTGTATCATCGCACCTTCTTTTGCAGTCTGAGTTCCACGAGAATAAGTGTGATTTGTTGCATCTTCTGTGTCAACATTTCCGTCAGTTCCAACTGCTTTGTAAAGGTTAGTGTCAAAAGTTGCATCAGTGTTTCCAGTGTCTATTGTATTTGAATAACCGCTACTATCAGAGAAAACATCACAATAAAGAGTATCATAGTCTGAAGGGCTTGCTGAACTATGTGCAAGTGCAGTCAGAATATCGATATTTTGAATGATTTGTTGTGCATCAATATAGCCTAAATCTTGTGTTATTGTATTCCAATCAGAGCCATCATAAGAATAAAGAACATTCGTGTCTGTATCAAACCATAAATCGCCTTGAATTGCACTTGTGGGTTGATTTGATTGAACTTTCACATACTTTCTCGGAATTACCGATGCTTCTATTCCACCGCTCATTTTTTATTTTTCCCCCTTGTTAAATATGCATAAGCTAAAAATCCAATTCCACCTAAAACAGCATATTGTTTTACATCATCGAGTATTGAAAAACCTGATGCACCCATTCCTTGACTTGTTGATTGGCTTGGTGTTAATGTATTTGTTGGATTAGTCGAGGTGCTAAATGCTGGCTCGGTTGTAAAATCTTGAGAAAGTGCTTTTTTAGTCAATAAACTTGTATTTGGTGAGCCAATTATTGTTGTTGGTGAAAAGTCATTAACTGGTGCAAAATTATCTGTTGGTGAATAATTGAAAGCATTGCTTGTTGTTGGTGAAAACTGAAAACTGCTTTGATAGCTATAACTATCTTGTGTTTTAATTAATTTTTTAGATGTTCCTACTTCTATAAATCCGCCACCAAGCTCTGAACCAGAACCCTTTGATAATCCAGCACCAAGTGCAGTTGCACCCAATAAAGATAACGCACCAACAATTAAAGGCAGAACCATTATCTTCCAGCCCCCTTGCTACCACCAAATAGATTTCCGATAGCTCTGCCTATTGAACCAAATAAGCCACCGCCAGAAGAACCTGTGGAACTCTCTTTTTTAGTTGTTGTTGAGTTTGTTGGAATAGTTATGGTTGGGGGTGCAGGAACATAAGTTGATTTAGTTGGTGCAGGAAATTTATAAGAACCATTTGCTGAATTATCTAAACCGTAAACTGCTTGAGATTTTTTAATTTGTGCTTCTTGTGCAGAGTATGTTTGCAATGTTTGACTTGCTTGGGGGCTTAAGGGAATTGTATAACTTGAACCACCCGAAGAATTTGAGCTTGGACTTGCTGGACTTCCAGCAGTATTTGTTGTCGGAGAATAATTAATTACTGTTGTTTCTTTTTTAGTATCATAAACTGGTGCGTTTATGTTGCTTACTGTATTCCCAGAATTTTCAAGAAGTGTAAAAGTCGAGCCTGCACCAACTCCGCCTTGCCCTGCTCCAAAAGAATATAATTGCTCGTTGCTATTGGAAGATTTAGAAATAAAATAATAAGTAACTAATGCACCAATTCCAATAACTGCAATGTTGCTATTTTTCATTTTTAACCTCTCCAGCCAAAAACTTTGGTGTAGAAAGCTTTGTGAAGCTGTCTAAATGCTTCGTCAACTACAACTCCTTGTTTCCAAATAGAAACTTCAAAAGTTGAAGCAGTCATTGCAGTTCCAACATTTTTGACTATTAAAGAATTAATTGCTGGAATTACAGACCTATCGAATGTTATTGAAACACCAGCAGGAATAATTTTTGCATTATTTCTATTTTGATTTATGTAAATGTAAACATCGCTTGAAGAATTATTTGTGAATTGAACATTTGTTAATGGCAAAAACTTTCTTGCATCGGGTTTATCTTCAGCTATATCAATTAACCACTCCTCATTTGTTGCAAGACTTGCATTTTGGAATGTGTAAATTGGACTTGCATCATAGGTTCTATAATAATTTGATGCACTTGCTCCAGATTTTATTGCCTTCTTTGAATTTTCTCTTATGTTTTGTATTTCGCCCATTTTGGATTGCTCCGAGATTTTTAGGTTACCTCAAACTTATGCTTGGACTTTTGCCCTAATTACTGATAAACAGTAACTGGAAGCAATAGAACATTGTCGCTATCAGATGCATCAAGAGTTGTTGAACTGTCTGGATTGAAATAAATCGCTAAGTAGCTATCTTGTCTTGCTCTTAGTTGTCTATATTCTCCAAGTTTTACACTTGTTCCAGTGGATAAGTTTTCGCTTCTTTGTTCCATAACTACAACGATGTTTGTTTCGTTTGCATTATGGTAGGCAAATCTTGCTACTCCCTTAATCTCTCCAGCCAAGCTATCAATCCTCATCTTAGCATATTCTCTCGTATCAGCTCCGCCAGATGTAACTTCTCCAGCACCTAAAGCAATTTCTTGCTGTGCAGGAACTTGTAGATAAGCGATTTTATTCCACTTACCAGAAGTCATTACAATGTCTGTTGCAGATGATGCAAGGTTCATGTCCGAGAATGTAAACACTCTTGGAAATTTTTGTAGTGCCATTTTAAATTGTTGCAGGCTGGCTTTGACCAGCACCTAATATTGAACTATTACCAAGCAATGAAAAGATTATGTCTTCTGCTCCGTCAACTGTTAATGCTGTGCCTACAATATCGCCGACTTTTCCGCCAACCATACTTTTAATAGCACCAGCACCTACAAGTTTAACTGCTCCAGACATCAAAGTTCCATTACCTATCAAGGGAGCTGTTAGCTTTTCCTCAAAAGATTTTGTAACTGCAATAAGCATTGCATCGCCTATTGTTATCTTTCCAGTTTTTGCTGATAAAACTTCTGCCATATTAGTTTTTGTATTGTTTAGTTGAGTTTTATTTAAAGAGGTAGATGTCTTGCCTCAATAACTCTAAGAAAATGCTGTTTAAAGCCCCAGTGAGGGCTATTGTTGCCCAGATTTGAAGAATTTTATATATTGCAAGCCAGTTTCCATGATTTTAGGAATGTCAAAATTAACTTTTTCAACTATTGCGTGTAATTTATCCTCAACAATTCCTAATGTGCTTTCAAGCTTATTGTTCATATCTTTTAGTTGTTTTGTCAATTTTCTCACTGAAAAAATCAAAATTATCTCAGTCATCATTAAACCCAATGCAACAATAATCATCAATATTTCACTATTCATCTTTAACCTCATTTATTATTCTATTAAGTTCTTTGAACTCTACCCAGATTTTTCTTAAAAGTTCTGTTTGCTCTCTTTCAAGTTTTAATTGTTCTTCTTTTATACGCATAAATTTTCTAAATAACATGGTTTTTACCCCCTTTTTTTAAAAATTTCATTTGATTATCTTCAAAAATACCCTCAATATTGGGAACATAATTCTTGCTTGAGAATGTAGCTAAATCGTTTATGGCTTCCCTTTCTTCATTCGATGTAGCGTGTAAGCTTGTATCTTGATAAGCCAACGGAACAGCCAAAGTCAAAATAAATTTATGTCTATTATCATTCTTCCAGCTACCTTTTTTAATTTTTATTGTTTTGTATCCTATTTTTTCAAATAGCTTTCTTTTTATATCAAATCCTAAAAATTTTAGATTAGGAATTCTATCTGCCCAATAATCGCAATAGACAAAATGCTTGAAAAAATTAATTAGCTCATCTTTTCTTTCTGGCGGAATTTCTACATCTATAAAAGAAATTTCTCTAACTCCAACGCCCATATTTCTAAGTTCTTCTAAAAGCTCTTGCTTCTTGTTAGGTTTTGAATAAAGCCCAAAAATAATTGATGGATTGTTATCGCTTTTCATTTATTTTATCTCCTTGCTTTAAAGATGGTTTTATCTTTCTCCAATAATTATACTCTTGAGCTACCATAGGAATGGTAATTTTTATCCCGCTTTTTGGAAAATAATACTCTATAATCTTAAAAAACTTATTTTGTTTATCTTCAAGCTCGTTATAAGTTCCACCCTCTTGGAACATCTTAATAAAATATTTCAAGCTGTAATTAGCTATCAATTTTCTTCTATCTGATGCTTTCATTAAATTTTTATGGGATTATGCAACTCTGGTTTTTTCCCTATCTCCTTATGAATATATTTGTGATTATCGACGGTTACTTGTGGTAATAGCAAATCAAAATCTTTATGGATTGCTGAAAGATGCTGATTTACATTTTTTCCCTCTAAAGCAAAAAAGAATAAATGATGAGATTGTTCTAAAAAAACAGTGTTCATTTCTTGTGGTCGTCTTGTTATCATTCCAAGTGCAATTCCATTTCCTTTAGTTTTCCCCCAATGTCGATGGTTTATGAACATATCATAAATGTTATAATATTTTTGCAATTCTGGAATAGATTTTGGAATAATCAAATCAGCTTCATCGATGATAAAAGCATCTATTTTTCCAGCATAAGCCAATGATTTAACATGCGTTTTTATGAACTCGTTTAAATTCTCTGTAGTAAAAGGAGTTAAATGAAAAATTAAAACTCCTTTATGTGTTTTTGTATAGTCTTCGAGATGAGGAGTTATAACTAATGGTGTTTTGAAAGCTTTTAAAAGTTTATTCTCGGTAAAATAAGTTTTACCGCTTCCAGTAACTCCGCCAACAAAAAACTTTTTATGCTTTAAATCAATTGCCATTTTAAGAATATTTTATAAAAGTTGTTTCTTTAATTATCTGAACAATAAATGTTTTGAGAATTTGCTCGCTTCCATCTCCCATTTGCAAAATCTCTTTTAGAGTTTTTTCTTTGTAAAAATCTGGGATACTATTTTTTAATTGATTTATCAAAGAGCTTACTTTTTCTTCATTTACTTCTATAGTTGCTCTTTGTTGAATAGGCATAGTTTCTTTTTGAAAATGCTGAGCTTGTGGAGCATTGTTTTGAGGCTGAGGTGTTTGATTCTGTTTCATTCCTTGAACTTTTGTTAAAATACTATTTATTCCGTCGATTATGCCTTTAATCTTATCAACTGATTGTTGCCCCTCGCTTAGAGAATTAACAAAACTGCTTCCTGCATTTCCACCTTTTAATGCGTTTAAGTCATTAATTTTTACTGCTGGCATTTTATTCACCCCACTCGATGATAGCATCGCAATTTTTACAAGGATTTTCAAAATCTTCTAATTCGTGATTACACAAGGGGCATTTATTCCCTTTCTTTTCTTTTGAAGCTTCAAGAGGGTTTTCTGGTTCAATTTCCTCAATCTCTAAATCATCAGACGGCTCTGAAAGAGGTGAAGAAACAAAGCCGTCTTTCTGATGAGAATTAGTGTTTACTAATGGCTTAATAGCTTCTTCATGCTTTGAAGCTTCGCCTTTAGTCGCTTCTAAGCTATGCTTCCACTTAAGGTGCATTTTCAAAGCTTGAGGATTTTGTAGCTTTTTTCCGCATTGTGAACATTCGTAAGCCATACTTTTTTAATAACTTTTGAGTTTAAAGCCCCAGTGAAGCCAAAAAATTTTAATCTAAAAGCAAACACATTAAATCAGAGATAAACATGTTATACTTCCCTCGATGATTTGCATGCTGGCTTAAGTTGTCACGCTTTTTCTGATATTCTTTTATAAGCTTCTTAACCTGATTAACAAGCTCGGCTTTTGTTTTAGATATCATGAATGTCAACCCCTAACTTTTCAAGTTTTTCTGCATTTGCACATAGTTTATCTGAAATTTGCGGGATTTTACTTTGTAGTTCTTTTCTCTCACTAATCAAAGCTTGAATTTTCCAATCTTTAAACTCCTCTTTATCTGAAAGAAAAATCATTAGGAGTTTTCTACATAATGCAGAAAATTCTTGTTTTCCATATTTCTCAATATACTTTTCTGTAAGTATTCTTGCGGGGTTTCCAGCTTCTCCAAGATTGATTGTTTTTATTAGGTATTTTTTGTTTTTTCCCATGTTTTTTAGTTAATAACTCGCATTAATAACAGCTTAAGGTCTTCACAACCTCTGCTCTTTTTTTATTGAGAATGCTTTTTTTTGAATTTTTTTGAATTTTAGAAGAAAAGCCTTGCTATAGTAACTTTCTTCTTTTTGATTTATTTCGTATGCAACCGCCAACTTTCGATTACATATGTTCACATTCCCAATTTCTTATTAAGTTGAGTTATTAAGTCGTTTTTTAATAACTGAGCATGAAGCATCCTCTCCAAAAATTTCTCTTAAAATTTCCTTTTGTTTTCTCTTATAAGCGTTCTCTGGATTAAAGATTTTAGAAATATTCTCATCAGCTTGCTTTTCAATCTGTTTAAACGCTACATCCTCTTTTTTTCGTTCCATAATGTTTTTAATCTCTTTTTCACCCATCTTTATATGAAAACCACAACCACTAACACTCTCCGTCAACCGATAGTAACTGTCGCAGGTCATGTTGACCACGGAAAAACAAGCATACTTGATATGATTAGAGGTAGCTGTGTTGCAGCAGGTGAAGCAGGCGGAATAACCCAGAAAATATCATTTACTCTTTTTCCAAAAGAAGATATTCTTGAAAGATGCCCAATAATTAAACAGAAAAAACTTAATCTTGAAATACCGGGTTTTCTTTTTATTGATACTCCCGGACATGCTGCTTTTTCCAATCTTAGAAAACGAGGCGGTTCGCTTGCAGATTTAGCCATACTAGTTATAGACATAAATGAAGGAATAAAACCACAAACAGCAGAAGTAATCCAAATATTGAAGATAAATAAAACGCCGTTTATAATCGCACTTAACAAAATAGATCATATTTCTGGCTGGAGAAAACAGGATGAGAGTTTAATTAAAAGTATAGGTATGCAGGTAATAAGTGTAAAACAACAATTTGATGAAAAATTAATGACTCTCATGGGCTCTCTTCATAGTCATGGTTTTGAAACATCTCCGTTTTATGAGATAGACGATTTTACAAAAAAAGTTGCCCTTGTTCCATGCTCTGCAAGAACAGGAGAAGGAATTCCAGAACTGGTTATGACTTTATGCGGTTTATCTCAGAAATTTCTACGCGGAAAATTAGAATTAAAAGATGAAGCGAAAGGGGTAATACTTGAAGTTAAAAAAGATAAAACCGTGAATTATCTTGAAGCAATACTCTATGATGGAAAATTAACAAATAAAGACGAAATCGCAGTAGGAAGTTTTGGAGAACCAATAATAGGGAAAATAAGATTTTTAGAGGAAATTCAACCACTTTCAAATAAATTCAAGGCAGTAAATGAAGTTAGTGCAGCAACCGGAATAAAAATACAGCTTTCTGAGAGTATTGATATTCTTCCGGGAATGCCTTTTCAAGTTTTTAAAAATAATAAAGATGAAATAATTAAAGAATTCAAAAAACAGATCAGAGACAATATAAAAACAGATGAGGATGGAATTATTGCAAAAGCAGATTCTCTTGGAAGCTTAGAAGCTCTTCTTGTTCTTCTAAAGCAGGAGAATATTTCTGTTTGCCGTGCAGGAATTGGAAGAATAGACAAAAAAGATGTAATCTGTGCAAAAACAAATCTTGAAAAAGATGCTACAAAAGCGGTAGTTATCGGATTTAATGTAACTCATGATGACGAAATAAAAGAAATGGGTATTGAAAATATAAAAATAATTGAAGAAGAAGTTGTTTACAAGCTTATTGAAAAATTAAAAGAATATATTGAAAACAAAAGAAAAGAAGTAGAAAAAGAAAAGTTAATGAAACTTGCAACAATATGCAAGCTAAAAATACTTGGGCAACATGTTTTCCATAATTCAAATCCTGCAATATTTGGAGTTAGAGTAGAAGCAGGAAAACTAAGAGAAAGATGCACACTTATCGATGAAAATGGTGAAGAAGTTTCTGATGTAAAAAGAATGCAAGCAGATAAAAAAGGTATTGATGAAGCGACGGCCGGAATGGAGATAGCAATAAGTTTGCCTGGAACAAATTTTGAAAGACAATTGACAGGAAAACAATTTTTATATTCAGATATAAGTGCTGCACAATATAGAGAATTCAAGAAGAATAAAGAGCTTCTCTCTCGTGAAGAAGTAGAAGTTCTCCAGAAAATTTCCCAGATAAAGAGGGCTAAAGAACCTACTTGGGGCGTGTAAAAGTTTATAAACGCTCAAACCCAGATAAATTCAAGCTTAATGGCACACGCCATTCTAACATCGCAAGATGTGGCTTAATAAACAAAACAAATAAATTAAAAAACTCAAATGAGCCCTTCGGGTTCAACATTGAGAGTTTTTTAAATTCAGAAAATTAAAAATTTTCTGACTGTTCGTTTTGTATTAAGCAAAGCACAAAACAAACAAAATGTCAAGCATATATGAAATTCCTGCTCAAGAATATAATGAAAAATTAGCTGCAAAACTAAAAGAAATGCCCGAATTTTTTATTCCTGAATGGTCTCTTTATGTAAAATCTGGTGTTTGTAAATCAAGACCGCCAATGGAAGCGGATTTTTGGCATAAGAGAGTTGCTTCAATATTAAGACAAATTGCGATTCATAATGTCGTGGGAGTAGGAAGATTGAGGGGAAGATATGGTGGAAGAAAAATAAGAGGAAGCAAACCAGAAATATTTAAGAAAGCATCAGGAAAAATGATAAGGGTAATGCTTCAACAAGCAGAAAAAGCAGGATTTTTAGAAAAAGTGAAAGAGGGAAGAAGATTTGGAAGAAGATTAACAAAATCAGGAAAAGACTTTTTGGAGGCAGTAAAGTAATATGGCAAAGAGAAGAGATAATCGAAGAAAAATTAAGTTCAGCAAACAAGCAAGGAGAACAAAATGGGCTCCATTCTGGACTGTAATAAAAAAATATGGAAAAGGTAAGAGAGTTCATCCAAGTAATATGACTAGAGTAAAAAGACACTGGACAAGAACTAAATTGAGAATCAAACCTTTCAGACAAAGAAGGCAACATTTAGGATAATTAAAAAATATGGCAGAAGAAAAACCTAGAAAAATAATAATTGAAAGAGAATATATTGTTCCTCTTAGAAGAGAATGGTTGAAAGTTGCTGAGTTTAAAAGAGCAAATAAGGCAGTAAAAGCATTGAAACAATTTTTAGTACAGCATATGAAAGTTTATGACAGAGATTTAAGAAAAATTAGAGTAGATATTCTTCTTAATAATGAAATAAGATTTAGAGGTATGAGAAAACCACCTGCAAGCATAAAGGTTAAGGCAATAAAGTATGATGATGGTTTTGTTGATGCAAAACTTGTTGATATCCCTAAACATATTGAATTCCAACTTGCAAGAGAAGCGAGGAGACAAGTTGAATCTCTCAAAGCAGGAAAAGGAGAGGTAAAGAAAGTTGAAGAGGATAAAAAGGAAGAGAAGAAAGAAGAAAAAGTTGACGAAAAAGCAAAGGAAGTAAAAGAAAAAGAAGAATCAAGCAAAGAAGCTGAAATGAAGTTAGAGAAAGAAAGTGCAAAAATCGCAAAACATACTAGTCAAACACATCAAAAAGATGCTATAATCCAGAGAAAGTCGTTGAAGAAATAATTCTTTTAATTACTCTCTAAAAAATTTTCTATTTTTTTCTTGAATAAAAATACTATCCCCAATAAGATTATACAGATTATTGAAGAGATAATAAAAAGTTTCATTTGTGATGTCGCAAGCCCTCCGCCCAATATCCCCAACATAAGATAACCTGGAAATCTTCCTATTGAAACTATTATTAAGAATATTTTTGTTTTCATTTTTGTTAATCCTGCAAGAAAACAGAATATATCATCTGGAAAAAGCGGGAGCAAAAATATCATGAAAAATATGAAAGTTATTTTTGTCTCAGAAAAACTATCTAACTTTTTAATATATTTTTGGCCTATCATCTTTTCGACAAAAGGTCTTCCAAACCTTCTCGCGAGCCAAAACGCAAAATAAGAGCCAAGAACTACGCCAATAGTGGTATAAACTGTTCCCCAAAAAGCTCCAAATAGGATTCCTCCGATAAATCCTGTTACTTCTCCAGGAATTATGAACAGAACAACTTGTATAATCTGGAGGAGGATGAATGCTATTGGTGCTATAACTCCAAATTGAGATATGAAAATACTTATTTGATTAATGTCCTTCAAAAAGTAAAGAAGATTATAGTGCACAATAATGTTTATCAGCAAAGCTAGAATTATAATCTCCAAAAGAATAATTATCAGTTTTAGAAGATTTTTTCTTTTATCTGTCATGTTATTTCTATTAAAAGAGAGATTAAAAATTTATATATTGTCATTTATTAATCTAGCCATGATAGACATAGAAAAGCTGAAGAAAGAAAAACCTATTCAAGAACTCATAAATTTTGGAATAGTTAATATTGATAAGCCTGCTGGCATGACTAGCTTTGATGTTGTTAATGCTGTTCGAAAAACATTAGGTTTGAAAAAATGTGGACATTTTGGCACTCTTGACCCCAATGTAACCGGGGTTTTGCCCATTGCATTGGAAAATGCATGCAAAGTTCAAGAATATTTTATGCATCATGAAAAAACTTATATCGGAACAATGCAGCTTCACAAACCAACCACAAAGGAAAAACTTGAAAGTGAAATGAAAAAGTTTATAGGAAAAATAAATCAGCTTCCCCCAAGAATATCGCGGGTGAAAAGGCAGATAAGACAACGGGAGATATTAAAATTTGAGATATTAAAATTTGATGAAAAGAAAAAAACAGCAGAGTTTATGGCAGAAGTTGAAGCAGGGACATATATACGAAAATTAATTGATGATATGGGGAAAGGCATAAGTGGAGCTCAGATGATTTCACTTAGAAGAATTAAAGCAGGAATTTTCTCTGAAAAAGATAAAGAGTTTGTTAGTTTAGCTGATTTTGAAAAAGCAGTTGAGGAATACCAAAAAGGGAATGAAAAAAAAGTGAAAGAATTGATTACGCCTGCAGAAATAATTATCAAAATATTGCCAATTGTTGAAGTTAATGAAGAAGCAATAAAAAAGCTGAAAAATGGTTCCCCGATTTTTGCAGAAATGTTAGAAGAAAAAGAAACCAAGATTCCTGAAAACAACTTTGCTGTTTTCTTTAAGGAAAGATTTGTGGAAATAGCAAAAAAAGTGAAAGAAGCAGAAAATCCAAATATTCTTGCAAGGCCACTTGTCGTTTTAATATAGATTGAATACGAAAATCTTTATTAACCCCTTTTTACTAATGAAAATATGAAAAAAGGTGACAGAAGAGCGCAGGTTACAATCTTTATAATAATAGGCATACTTCTTGTTGTTTCAGTAGGCATGGTTTTCTATTTTTCATCTATTTCTAATAAAACAAGTACTATTGATATAAGTACGCTTTCTGCTTCAGAAATAACAAACCAAATAGAAGCCCAAATAGATAAATGCCTTAATGAAAAGACAATATTCGCTATTGATGCCAATGGTCTTGATAAAACCCAGATTCAAAATTTTCTTTCTCAAAATCTTGCTGCTTGCATTCAGCCAACAATAAATAAATACAACGGTGTTGCAGAGATAACGCCTTCTTCATTAAGTGTGATTGTCAATATTGATGATGAAAAAATTGAGATAACAGGAAACTATCCGATAAGTGTTAAAAAAACAGATACACAAAATTTAAATGAATTTTCTTTAACACTTCCAAGAACAATCTCTACTAATATTGCTACAAGCCCATTTTGCCAAACAACAGGCGATTATTACTTAAAATCCTGGGATGAAAAGTTTGAAATTTTCGTTCCTACTGGAACAAAAGCCCAATATAAAAATGGAACATGCCTTGACAAGATTGATATAAGAATAGAAGACCCAATAGAAACATATAGCAACAGAGCAACGAGTTTGACTTCGCTAGTTTATATTCCTCAACCTCTCGGAGCAGAGTTTTCAGTGAATTATGTTAATATTAAACAAAAATACACTACTAAAGATTATACAGATTATTATAATTCTCTCAGCGATATAACTAAATCTGTAATGAGTGAAGATAAATTAAAAATTTGGTATTATGATAAACTAACTGAGAATTTTTATGTATATCCTTCACCAAATTCAGTAAATCTAACTATCCAAGAAATGAACGCTTATGTGAATATTTTTTATGACGGATTTCTTCATCATTCTAGCCCAGAAATAAGCAAGACTACGATTATAGAATCTTTTGATAGAAGAATGAATGTTCTTATTCCTCAAAACACAATAATAACTGAGGGGGGGAACAATGTTGATAAAGTAAGTATAGAAATAAAACCAAAAACAAGCAATGTTGTAAATTTTGGAATGAATGACTATGATTTTTCACCTAGTGGAGCAGTAATGGAACCTGCAATATCTGTTTCTTATAAATACACTCAGGAAGAAGCAGACAAACCAGAATATAAATATGGGGGATATAACTGGCAGAATTTAATTAATAACACCTGGCAAGATCCGAGAACATATAAGTTAGATATAACTTCATTAAAGGCAGAAATAAACGGAAATGATGTTACATTTTCATTTAAAGTTACTAATGATTTATCTCCTATTTTAAATTGCAATCTTTATATTAATAATACTCTCATTGAATCAGAAAATGTCCAGAATGGAACAACAGGAACATTTACCGAAATACTTGAAAACGGAGAACATTCATGGCAGATTGGATGTTCAGACAGCGTTGGTGAAGTAAAATCTGCATCTCAAGAAGTTAATGTTGGAAATTTAGGACCTTTAAGTGCTTTTTTTCTTCCGTTGAGTAATATTGCAAGCCAGACAGGACATGCTATAACTGGATTTATAGCAAACGATCCTTCAAGAAG
>Ga0247841_10005404_pt1 | contig 20714 bp, 19 predicted proteins | sample LaCruzMarch2015__2_FD_192410 | JGI IMG/M metagenome (GOLD analysis project Ga0247841, IMG submission 192410) | Freshwater microbial communities from meromictic Lake La Cruz, Castile-La Mancha, Spain - LaCruzMarch2015_18m | ecosystem: Environmental > Aquatic > Freshwater > Lake | place: Spain... | reverse complement strand
CGACTTTCGGGCTGGCCAGTTCCCTCCTCGTGGTCCTGGTCGGAGATTTTCACGGTGCGGAGGTCGCCAAGACCCAGCCGGCGAAGCTTGCCGCCATGGAGTCGCTCTGGGAGACCCAGCGGGGAGTACCCTTTTACCTGCTCCTTATCCCCGATCCGAAGAATGAACGCAACGCCGTGGAGTCGTTCGGCATCCCCAAGATGGTAAGCTTCCTGTCCTACAAGGATTTTAATGCCGAGGTGAAGGGTCTCAAGGACTTCCCCAAAGATCAGCGGCCTCCCGTCTTTGAAACCTTCGTGAGCTTCCGGCTCATGGTTGGCCTGGGCGGCCTTTTCATTCTGTTGAGTTCCCTTGCCTGTTTCCTGTCCTGGAAGGATCGGCTGGAGAAGTATCCCCTCTTTCTCAAGATCATGCTCTATACCATTCCCCTGCCCTATCTGGCCGGTGAATTAGGGTGGATAGTGGCGGAGGTGGGTCGGCAACCCTGGATCGTCTATGGAGTCCTGAAAACCTCGGAGGCCGCTTCCCGGAGCGTTTCCGTAACCCAGGTGACGGTTTCCCTTGTCGGGTTTACCCTCTTGTATAGCTTCCTGGGGCTGATCGATATGTATCTGCTGGCAAAATACGCAAAGAAAGGGCCGGAGGTGTAACATGCTGGATTATCAAACGATATGGTTTGTCCTCTGGGGCGTATTATGGGCAGTCTATTTTATGACTGACGGTTTCGACCTGGGAATCGGCATCCTCTATCCCTTTCTGAGCAGGGATGACCAGGAGAAACGGATGATGATCAACAGCATCGGTCCCGTCTGGGACGGCAACGAGGTTTGGCTCGTGACGGCCGGGGGCGCTACCTTTGCCGCATTTCCCGTGGCTTATGCCCTGATCTTCAGTTATCTCTACACGCCCCTGCTCATCATCCTCTTCGCGCTGATCTTCCGGGGGGTAGCCTTTGAGTTCCGGGCCAAAGGTGCGACCGATGCCTGGCGGCGGGGATGGGATCTGGCCATCTTCTTCGGGAGTCTGATCCCGGCATTGCTGTTCGGTGTGGCCTTCGGCAACATTTTTCTGGGGCTGCCCATTGACAACCTTGGGTATTATGGATCCTTGTTGGGGCTGCTCAACCCCTACGGTCTCGTGACTGGCTTACTGTTTGTTGTCATGTTTGTCTGCCACGGAGCCCTTTACCTGGCCATCAGGACGGGGGATGATCTGGGACGGCGGGCGGAACGTTTTGCCGTCAAGGCGTGGGTGGTCATGGTGCTAATGGCGGTGATGTTTTTCGTGAACACGGCCTTCGCTACCAATCTGTATGTCAATTACATGAAGAATATTTTCTGGTTAGCCATTCCTATCCTGGCGGTTGCCTCGCTGATGGGGATCGGCGTTTTTGCCATGAAAAACCAGTATCAGCGGGCTTTTGTAGCTTCCTGTCTTACCATTGTCCTGGTGGTTATGACGGGAGTGATGGGTTTATATCCGCAGTTGCTGCCGTCCAAGATAGATCCCCGTTACAGTCTGACGATTTACAATGCCTCTTCAAGTCCCTATACCCTGAAGATCATGACGGTGGTGGCCCTGCTTTTCGTGCCCATGGTGATTGCCTATCAGCTCTGGGTCTACTGGGTCTTCCGGCGTCCGGTGACGGGCGAAGATATCCGGGGGAACAAAGACGCTTATTGACCCTGGGGTTGTCGGGCGGCTCCGGACTCGATCTTCGGGGCGGTGATATTGGTAGCTGCCTGGACCTTTTTCTCGAACTTGGCCTTTTTCTCCTTTTCCTTGACCAGACGCTTCTGGGTCTCGTCGATGTATGCTTTGACCTTATAGTCTAGTCCCAGATTGGGATAATTTTTGGCGACGGTCTGAAAACGCTTCAGGGCGGCCTGGAATTTCCCCTGCTTGAAGTAGAAATCGCCAATATAGAATTCCTGCTCCGCCAGATTCTGCCTGCATTCCCTGAGTTTCTGCTCCGCCAGAAAGGCGAATTTACTGCTCGGGTAGCGGGCCATGAGACGCTCGAATTCCCGGGCCGCCTTGACGGTTTCCGTCTGATCCCGGTCGATGCTGGTCGTCTGTTTGTAGTGGCACATGCCGAGCTGATACATGGCATAGGGGACGTTTTCGTTGGTCGGGTGGAGGCTTACAAAATCCGTATAAGCCAGCTCGGCTTCCGCGTATTCCTCCTCGGAGAAATGAGAATCACCGATGCCGAGTTCGGCCTGGAGAGCAAGGGGATGGAGGGGATTTTCTTCCTTGACACGGACAAAATATTCGACGGCCCGCTTGTACCGACCGTCCTGATAAGCCGCTACACCGGCATTGTACATGGCCTCCGGCGTACCCTTGGCCATCTGCTTGCGCGACCAGAGGTCCTTCCACCAGGCGCATCCGGACATGGTCATGACAAAGACGAGTAAAAGGGTGATGATGAAGCTTCTGCGGATAGTCAAGGTCTTGATCATAGTCCCTTCTTCGCGAAATCTGCCAGTTTTTCCTTGGGGACGAGACCGATGAGGGTGTCCAGCAACTTTCCGTCCTTGAAGAGCATGAGGGTCGGAATGCTGCGAACGCCGAACTTTTCCGCTGTTAGCGGAGAGTCGTCAATATTGAGCTTGGTGACTTTAATTCGATCCTTATAGGTTCCCGCCAGTTCTTCGACCATGGGGCCCAAGGCCCGGCAGGGTCCGCACCAGGGGGCCCAGAAATCGACAATGGCCGGTTTATCCGCTTTCAGCACCTCTTGCTCGAAGTTTTCATCCGAGACATGAATCATGGCTCCATCTCCCATAACCAGAACTCCTTCCATTACTTTCTTTCCCGGACGCTAAGTTATGACACATTGGCAGATATGTCAAATTCATTTTTTTGCTACCTTGTGTCTTGTCTGTTGGGAATGAATCTGTTATAGGTCATGGCGCTTCTCGATCCTATTTGGGGGAGGTGTCTGTGGAACGATTAGGGATAATTTCGGGGACCATTGCCCTGCAGGAAAAGGGGGTGCTCCTTGATCCCGAAGAAAAATGGGTAGAAACGGAATTCGGTAACGCCCTGGTGATGGTTACGGCGGATATCGCCTTCCTTCCCCGTCACGGCGGGGATCCGAAACGGTACATCCTGCCGCACCTTATCAATCATCCCGCCAATATGATGGCCCTGAAGAGCCTGGGGGTCCGTGATGTCATCGGAATCAATTCCACCGGTTCCCTGAAGCTGAAACACAAGCCCGGCACCCTTGTGGTTCCCGATGATTTCATTATGCTCAATCCCGGCCCGACTGTTTTTTCCTCGAAACCGGTACACATCACCCCGACCCTCAGTAAAGAGGTTCGGGAACGTTGGATAGACGCCGCCCGGGGATGCGCCATCGACGTCGTTGATGGCGGTATTTACTGGCAGACTACAGGACCGCGTTTTGAAACGAAAGCGGAGATCATGGTCATGGCGCAGGCGGCCGATCTGGTGGGGATGACTATGGCCAGCGAGGCTATTGTTGCCCGGGAACTCGATATGGCCTATGGCTCACTATGTTCCGTGGACAACTACGCCCATGGACTGGAAGACAAGGAGCTGACAATGGAAAAAATCATCTGGCACGCCCGCAGGAACGCCGAATCCATTGTCCAGATTGTGAAGAACTACATAGAAAGGAGACAGGCATGAAGTTTTCGAAAAAGGGGGACGGAGGAGAGACAAGTCTCCTCGGTGGGCAGCGGGTTCCAAAATTTGATCCCAGGCCTGATACTTACGGCGTCCTGGATGAGGCCAGTTCCGCCCTCGGGGTGGTCAGGGCCATGACAAAAGATCAACGGATCAAGGACATTATCCTCAGTGTTCAGAAAGATCTGCTAACCATGGGAGCGGAACTCTCCAGCCTGTCCGAAGATATCCCCAAACTGAGCGTCCGTATCAGCGCCGGGGATGTGCAACGCATTGAAGACCTCATCGATGATCTCCAGAAAAACGTCAAGCTCAAAAATGAATTCATCTATCCCGGGGAGACGGTTTTATCTGCCCATATCGACGTGGGCCGGACGATCATCCGGCGGGGGGAAAGAAACGCCGCCCGGCTGAAAAACGAGGGCCTTGTCAATAATCCCAATATTCACCAGTATTTGAATCGCCTGGCGGACATGCTTTTTGTCTTGGCCCGCTTCGACGAGCAGAACGGATAATAATTGAAGGATTCGCAATAAGTCGTCATTCCCGCGAAAGCGGGAATCCAGAACAGGCGTAAGCAGTAAAAAACACTGGATTCCGGGTCAAGCCCGGAATGACATAATCTGCGTACCGGGGACTTTTGGCGAGGGCGTCAGAATTAAAAGGCCCCGAGCTGGCAAGGTTTGATCTTGATTTTCATGGCTTCGCAGGCCCCGGCCACGGCCATCCGGGGGATGCCGAGAGATGCGGCGATGGTCCAGGCCGCCGCGCAGGGAAGCCTCTCATCGCTGAGGGCGCCGCGAATGGCGGCTGTCAGCTCCGGAGAAACGGCGGTCGCCGGTTCAACGGCCTTGCTCGTTGGGTTATGGCCGAAAAGACCCAACTGGCATTTTCCAATGCGAATTTCCAGGAGATCGAGGTTTGTTCCCACTTCCGCAAGCGTGGTCGAGGCATCCCGGGCGATCGCTTCCGCGTGGGCGCAGCTCAATTCGTTATCTTTGGTTTTTTCTTTGATCGCCCGCACAATCGCCCCTGATGCTTGGATATCCGGGGGGTGTTTCGTCTTATATTCTCCGGCCTGTTTTCTCGTCATATCCAGTTTCCTTTTTCAATATTTCATATAGTGGAAGGGTTCAACCGCCGACAACGCATCCGCGTCGAGGGTCTTGAACCCCTTCTTTTCGATGACCTTCTCGGCCTTTTCCGGCTGATCCACATCCAAAACAAATACCGCGCTGACACGGTTCTCCAGGACAAAGCCGTAGGCGTTGTTGACGTTGATGTCTTCCTTCGCCAGCAGTTGCGCCAGCTTATTGAGCCCCCCCGGTTGGTCGTCCAGCAGTACGGCCAGGACCCTCCGGATCTTTACGAGCATCCCGGTCTTGGTCAGGGCGGCCTGGGCCCGTTCCGGGTCGTCGACGATGAGGTTGATGACGCCGAAGGTGTCGGAGGTGGAAATGGTCGTCGCCCGAATATTGACCTTTTCTTTAGCCAGAATGCCGGTCACGGTAGCGAGTTTGCCGGGTTTATTTTCCGAAAAAATTGAAAGCTGACTTGCAATCATATATTATTTACCTCCGTGGACTTAATCTTTTCTAATCATTATCAGACGGCGGCGCCGTCAATCTTTGCGGTTGTCGATGACTCGTTTAGCCTTCCCTTCCGACTGGGGCAGGCTGTCAGGTTCCACCAGATCCACCTTGGGAGTGATAAGGATATCGCTCTTGAGCCCCTCAACGATTGTTTGTCTCAGCTGTTCAAGATTCTTCAGATCTCCGTTGAAGAACTGTCTTTCCACTTCGACCTTGATCGTCATGTGATCGTTATAGCCTTCCCGGTCCAGGATAATGAGGAAATTCTTCCCCACGCCTTGAATTTCCATGAGTTTCTTTTCGATCTGGATGGGGAAGATGTTGACCCCCTTGAGGATTAGCATGTCGTCCGTTCGTCCTTTGATGCGCTCGATGCGGCGGTGGGTGCGGCCGCAATCGCAGATTCCCGGGAGAATGCGGGTGAGATCCTTCGTACGGTAACGGATAATCGGCATCCCTTCCCGGACGAGGGTCGTCAGGACGAGCTCCCCTTCCTCCCCGTCCGGTAGTGGTTGCAGGGTAAGGGGATCCAGAATCTCCACAAGGAAGTTGTCCTCCCAGATGTGGAGACCGTTCTGGCAGGGGCACTCAAAGGCCACACCGGGACCGTTCATCTCCGAGAGACCATAGGAATTGTAAGCCTTGAACCCGTAAATATCCTCAATTTTCTGACGCATCTTTTCTGAATGGGGCTCTGCGCCGATATAGGCGATGCGGATGTTTGTGTCCTTTGGATCTATTTGGAGTTCCTCAAAAACCGTGGAAAGATGGAGGGCGTAGCTGGGGATGATATGGATGACCGTCGTCCCAAAGTCCTTGAAGAGCTGGATCTGGCGTTTACTGTTGCCGGCGCCGGCGGGAATGACTAGTGCCCCGATTCTTTCCGCGCCGTAGTGGAAACCCAGCCCCCCGGTGAAGAGGCCATAGGTCATCATATTCTGAAAAACGTCGCTCTTGCGCATGCCCGTCATGTACATGCATCGGGACAAGAGGTTAGTCCATTCGTTGAGGTCACCCGCGGTATGGAAGATGACCGTCGCTCGGCCCGTTGTTCCCGATGAGGAATGCATCCGCACCAGCTCGTCCCTGGATGTAGCCAGAAATCCGTAGGGCCAGTGTTCCCGGAGATCTTCTTTTGTTGTCGGGGGGATTTTGTCAAGGTCGGCGAGAGAACGGATATCTTCGGTTTTCAGGCCGATCTCCTTGAACAGCTTATCGTAATAGAAAGAATTAGCCGCCTGTCCGATCGTTTTTTGCAGACGTTCTAACTGCAGGGCCGCCAGATCTTCACGGTCCATGGTTTCAATAGCTTTTCCCCAGTACATCTCTTGCCTCCGTTTCGTCCGCCCATCGGTATTACTCATCATTGGCATTCCGGTATGGTCGCGAATTTTCGATACTACCGGCCTGTTTACTACCCTTTGTCTGCGTTTTTATCAAGTAGAATTGCAATCACGTAAAATCTTTGACTATAAGATAATTTGTGCTAAGGCAGCTGATATGACAACGGGAATTATTCTGACGGGGGGCAAGAATACGCGGATGGGGACCAACAAGGCTTTCCTCGCCGTGGAGGGGGAAAGGCTGATCGACCGCACGGTCCGGATTTACAGGGATATCTTCGATGAAATCATCCTGGTGACAAATGAACCCCACCTGTATAACGATATAGACGTCACCCTGGTCACCGATCTTGTCAGGCACCAAGGACCCCTGATGGGGATCTATACGGGCCTCTTTTATGCCGCCTCCGATCCGGCATTCTTCGCCGCCTGCGACATGCCCTTCCTGAGCGGCGAATTTATCCGCTATCTCTTGGAGCAATCCCGGGACGCCGACATCGTTGTCCCCGAGACTGCCGATGGTTTTCAGCCCCTCCACGCCGTATATTCAAGCCGCTGTATGGGAACCATACAGCGGCTTCTAATGCAGGACAAACTCAAGGTCACCGGCTTCTACAAGGGCATGAAATTAAAGGTCATCGGTCCGGATGCCATCCTGCCTTTCGACCCGGACGGACGGATGTTCCACAACGTCAATACCCCCGAAGAATACGCAAAAATCCGTTAGACTTTACCTGATGACTATGGTAGAGAGCGCGGCATTATTGTAAAAAAGGAGGACTTTGTAGATGGCAGGTGAAAAAACGTTTAACAGATGGTTGGTGGTGGTCGGCGCGATGCTGATCCAAGTGAGTCTTGGCGCTGTTTATATCTACAGCGTCTTTAAGCCCAGTTTGATGGCCAAATTCCCCACGTGGAGTGCAACTGATCTCGCCCTTCCGTCACAACTCATTTTGGCCTTTTTTGCCGTCGGCGTCATTTTTGCCGGGAAGATCCAGGATAAAATCGGCCCGCGTCTCGTCGCCTCAGTCGGCGGCGCCATGCTAGGCGTGGGGCTCATTATTGCGTCCTTCGCGACGGATCTGATGATGTTCACCATCGCGTTCAGTGTCATCGGCGGTCTGGGGATCGGCGCCGCTTATGTGTGCCCTATTGCTACCTGCGTGAAATGGTTTCCCGATAAACGCGGGATGATCACCGGTCTTGCCGTGGCCGGATTCGGTGCCGGCGCCCTGGTATTTACCCCGATCGCCAAGGCCTTCATTGCCTCTTCCGGCATCATGTCTACTTTCATGTATCTGGGCATTATCTTTCTTGTGGCCGTTGTCCTCGGCGCCCAGCTCATGGTCGTCCCGCCGGCGGGTTACAAACCGGAAGGCTGGAATCCCCCGGCCCCGGTCCCGGGTGTTGCCAAGGCAAGCGGCGGCGACTTCACGACGATGGAGATGCTCAGGACCCCGCAGTTCTATTTACTCTGGATTACCTACTTTGCCGGTTGTATGGCCGGTCTCATGATCATCATGAACATCACCAATATGTGGCAGTCTCCCTCCATGATCGAGCTTGCCAAGGCCATGCCCACCGTCTCCAAGGACGCCTTCAAGACCGTCGCCGATCAGGGGGCGTTGGCCGTCATGATCGTGGCGATCCTGAATGCCGCAGGGCGCCTAGTTTGGGGTCAGGTCTCCGATGTTATCGGTCGTAAAACGACCTTGATGATTATCTTCGCTTATGCCGGCGTGATCATGCTGCTCCTCAACACCTTTACTTCCTATACCATGTTCCTGGTCGGCGTATGCTCCGTCGGTTTCTGCTTCGGCGGCTTCCTGGGGCTCTATCCGGCTGTCACGGCCGACTACTTCGGAACCAAGAATGTGGGAGCCAATTACGGTTTCATGTTTGCCGCCTACGGCGTTGGCGGCCTTTTCGGCCCCTGGCTGGCCCCGAAGCTCATGACCATCGTGGGCAAGATTCCCTATGAGGCAGTAGATAAAGGTGCCATGGTAGTCAAGCAGTTCGCCGCTGGTAACTACTCGACGTCATTCATGATCTCCGGCGTCATGTGTCTGGTCTCGATCGGGATAGTCTGGATGCTCAAAACCCCGACGAAGTAAGGCACTTAAATTTACAGGGGATTTTTACTATATTTCCCAAGGACTTCCGAGCTGACTCACCTCCCTCCCCTTCAAGGGGAGGGTCGGGGTGGGGATGGGGTTAAATACAACTCCTCATTTTCCTCGTACGTGATTAAAAAGACAGACAAGCTTAAAGAGGCCGTCCCGGAGATTTCGGGGCGGCCTTTTTGCTGAGACCATGGGCGGAGATAACCTTATCGGTTCCTCTCTTGCCGCTTCACCCACTCCTTAACATCTTTCAACATGTCCTTTTTGAAATCCTCCGGTTCCAGGATCACGACATTGGGAATCCAGGATTTGAGGAGATTGCGGATCGCTTCGTAGTGGCCTACCCGGAAAGTGACGATGAGGGACCCATCCGGCCTTTCCTCGATGATCTCCTGGGTGGGGAACATGCGTCTGCGCTTGAAGTAGTGACTGACCTGGCCGTCAATCAAGACCTTGACTTCCAGATGCAGCTTATCCTCGAACCAGATGTTGGCGCTTTGCTGAAGCATCGCATCAAGAGCTTCCGGGATCGTCTTGAATCCAGTCTTTGAGAGTTTCAATCCCCCGATCCGATCAAGGGCGTAGCGCTTCAGGATTCCCGTGGTGGGTTCGTTGCCGATGAGATACCAGAAGCCGCTGAAATAGACGATCCGGTAAGGCTCCATCTGGACGGGATGAGGCCCCTTGCCCGCGGCGTACTGAAAGGTTACCTGTTTCTTCTCCCGAATAGCCCGGACGATTCGGCTCAAGAGGGTGCTGTCCAGAGGTATGGCGTCGTCAATCTTAACAAAGACGGGCATTGAGGTGACGCAGTCATACAGGCGGTCCAGAACACCTTCCGCCGCCTTCTGAAAAGGCTGCCCCAACTGCCCGACAATATTCTTCAGGGCCACGACCAGGGCCAGTTCCGTATCGTCAAAGATTTCCAGATTCTTCACCAGGTCCTTGCTCATCGAATGGAGCCCCTTCTGAACTTCATGGAGGGGGAAGCCGGATTCCTTCAGCAGCAGGAGATCCCGCTGGATCGTCCGGGGCGTCGTCCGGAAATGCTGGCTGAGCCAGGTACTGGCGACTTGTTCCTTCTCCATAAAGATCCTGAGCATCTGGCCCAGGCGGATAAGCTTTGTCTGCGCGCTGCGATCACGGGTCATGTCCGTTGCCTCCTCTCCCAATTCCGGGTAAAATTTACCCCTCATGAAAATAATGCGACCTGCGTATGTCGTCGAGGCATTGAATTATCAGAGACAACATTATATTGTCAATGCCAAATGGTATTGACAAATTATCAGTGAAATTTTATAGAAAATGAGAAGAACTGGATTTCAAAGCATAAACGGAGAAACCAGATGCCCATGACCATCCCCCCGGAAGGGCAGACCGTGGAATGGAAACGCTCTCCAGGAGAATGGAAGGAGATCGTGGAAACCTGCGCCGCCTTTGCCACGGCAACAGGCGCCCGGCGCATCATTGACGATTGCCTCGCCGCCGGTCTTCCCGAACCGGAGTTCGAAACCCACCCCGATTATTTTCGGGTGATCTTCCGCCCCAAACCGTTAGAGGAACTTCATGCCGCCGTCCTGGCATTAAACGAACGCCAACAGCAGGTCCTGGATTTCGTCAAGCAACACGGCCGCATCACCACCGCCGATTTGCAGAGACTGAGCAACGCACCGTCTCGGACGGCAAGACGAGACCTTCAACAGCTTGTCAAAATGGGAATCTTACGAAAAAGAGGGCAAACGCGCGATGCGTGCTATGAGCCCAATTAGCAAGGGGACAATATCGACATGGCCGAATGTGGCCGAATAATGTCCGAAGGTTGCGAGATGATCAATGTGGAAAAAGAAATTCAGGGCATCCGAAAGAAAGTCATGCAGGCAATAGCAAGGCGGGACATTTGACATGGAATACTGGCGGATATAGTTACGATTATTCGTTGTTCAGGAGGAATATGAACAGAACAAAGTTCATCTGGAACCTGGAGCGGGACAAAAAGATAAAGATCAAGGAAATTCGAGAATATAGCATTGTGTCCGACAAGCTCTCCGATTCAGATACTTACTTTGTTGACGCCTATGGATTTTTCCATGGCGGCGTGAGAATATTTAAGGGGTGCAGAGAGGAATGTGTGGCATTTATCAATTTACTAACCGAACCCGTCAAAGTTGAGACGGGTAACATCACAGAGAAAGGAGCGTGGCATGGCGAATGCGACAGATGATTTGGTTGAGGCGGAAAAACTCATCAACGGAATTATTGAGGAACGGATTAGGAGGAGAAACCGCTAATGCATGAAAAATTCCCATTTCACAGGCCTGGCAGCAAGGGTGGAAGAATAACTTTTAAACTTTATGAAACGTTCATGACGGCTTGCCGTCACAAAGGGGGATGAAAATGCGAGACCCATCCCCACCTTGATCCTCCCCTTGAAGGGGAGGAAATATTTTGATCAATGAATTCAATTATTAAGAGGTACATTTTCAGGTGAAACATTTGGTGAAAATCCCTTCAGCTTTGAGGAAGCAAAAAGAACTTTAATTAAAGCAGATTTTGATCGCATAGACTACTTGCCTAATCATTTAAAATTTCTAATTGAACATAGTGTCCTTGAAAGGAAAGGTGCTGATAAATATGTTTTTACTGTTGGGCAAGTAACTAAAACAGATAGTAATGTGTATAACCACTCACCAATAAATTATTTACCGACCAAAGCAGATATTGACTTTGCCGATTCGCAGTTGCGAAAGACGTCGGGTGAGGTGATTGGTACTGAGGCCATTCTGGATCAGGCTGAGGTCAATTTTGACAAGGAAGGAAAACCGCTCAAAGAAAATTGGCGAGAAATAACAAGAAGAAACACAGAAATATGGTTTGGTAAAAAGTAAAGATATATGGCGTGGCTGAATTAAATAACCGGAGTGGAAAATGAGGAGGGAATATAATGGAAAAGAGGATGTATTCACACGCTAAGTCTTTAAATAACTTAAGCAAGGTTGGCAAAGTTAAGGTGTTTGCCAATGAAAAAGGATATGCATCTATCGTTAAACTAAAACCTGGTTTGAATATTTATATTCATCATACGTTAGAAGATCAATTAATTGTTGACCTTCTAATTACAGGAGCAGCAGAAAATAATTATAAAATAGCTGTTGAAAAGGCAATATCTAAATTCAAACAATTGTTTAATGATAAAAAAATAAGTGAGAGGTCTTGGCAACATTCTATAGATAAAAGTGATAAGCGAAGGCAGTATTATTTCGACGTAACGGACCTATCTGATGAGGATATTAGAAAGATTTTTGATAAGATTAGGGAGGAATTCGCAAACGCCTCATCTCAGCAAAAGGCAATGAATCATAATGCGCCAGCCCCCATAGTCTATCTGCCGACCAAAGCAGATATTGACCTTGCCGATTCGCAGTTGCGAAAGACGCCGGGTGAGGTGATTGGTACTGAGGCCATTCTGGATCAGGTTGAGGTCAATTTTAACAAGGCAGGAAAACCGCTCAAGGAGAATTGGCGAGAAATAACAAGAAGAAACATAGAAATATGGTTTGGGACGAGGGGATAGGTGAAACGACATGATGTTGGAATATGATGCCCAGAGAGATGGTTTCATTAGACGGTCGACAAATGAAACCCTGTATGGCTATTTCCAGAACCAAGGATTTTTTTTCGGAAAAGAAATTCTGACCCGTTACTTCCTGTCCCTGAAGACCAAGCCCTTTGTCATTCTGACGGGGATTTCCGGGACGGGAAAGACGAAGATCGCCCAGATCTTTGCCGAGTATATGTGCCAGGAGGATACCCCAGAGGAAAAAGAAAATCGCTATGCCTTCGTTCCCGTGCGGCCGGACTGGATGGACAACAAGGGACTCCTGGGATACTACAACATCCTCAACGAAAGGTATCACGTGACACCGTTATTGAGCCTGCTTCTGGAGGCGGAAAAACATCCCGAAAAGCCATATTTCGTAATCCTCGACGAAATGAATCTTGCTAAGGTGGAGCAGTATTTTTCCGATTTTCTCAGTATCATGGAGAGTCGTACCTCCGGCAAGCCTAAGGGCGAAACGATCCCTCTTTACACCACAGATGAGGAGGGGGTGCCGTCCGACGACCCGAAAATGCCCTCGAAAATTCCTCCAAAGATTCACATCCCCCCGAATGTCTATTTCACGGGAACGGTCAACGTGGATGAGTCCACCTACATGTTCAGCCCGAAGGTCCTGGACCGGGCCAACGTCATCGAATTCAACGAGGTGAATCTGGACAACTACGCAAAAGGGATTACCCCGTTGGACCACTTTGCCCTCAAAGACCCGGATGTGAGACAGCGTCTGATGCCTGCCGATGGCGATGTCCCTTTCTGTTCAAAAAAGGATTTTATCGAGGCCTTGAAAATTGATGCAGATGTCGGCGACTATCTCGGTGAAATACTGAACATCCTGCACCCCTTCAACCTCCACTTCGGCTACCGTGTTATCAACGAGATCAGCCGCTATATTTGCCACGCCAATGAAGCTATTGATAAATCTGATCTCAATACCGTTATGGACATCCAGATCCTCCAGAAGATCCTCCCCAAATTCCACGGCGCCCAGGCGAGATTGGAAGAGCCATTGTCCCGTCTCCTTGCCGCCTGTTGCGATGATGAATATGAAGGGAACCTTGATGATGATTATCTCCGGAAAGCGTCTGAGTATAACGAAGACGCTCGCTGGCCCCGGTCGGCCCGGAAGCTGGCCCGGATGATCCTGAACCTGAAGAATCAGGGATATACAAGCTTCATTGAGTAAATAAACATGACGATCCTGCGTTACATCCCTGAAGACCACATGGCCATCGCCGATGAGCCCATGTTTCCTGCCGCTGCGGAAGTAGCTGCTGCGTGCGGCAGCATTGACGCCGCACTGCTGCTTCAGGAGTGGCAGAACTATTTTGTCAAGTTCTATGGAGATGTCGTTCCCGACTTTTTTCCTGCTTCCGGCGAGTATTACAACTATCGCCAGTTTCCCGGCCAGCTCTTCGAGATCGGCTTCCGGAACGCGGCGGGCTTGACGCGCATCGGTCCTGTTCCCATCCGTGTGCATAGCAAAAAGATCGGCGAAGAACTGTACAAGGAGATGCTGAATTACATCACTGAACAGTATGCCAATCTGGCCTTCAGTTTCGAGACAGCCACGGGCCAGCACTACAAGAAGGCGCAGGCGGGCAGGGACATCTCCTACATCGAATATCTGTTTCTCAATAAATACCTCCTGGATGCTTCACCAAACCTGGACGGTATTGCCGCCCTTATTCTGGCCGACCCCCACCGGCGGTTGCATCGAGAATTCCGGCGCTGCAACATCAGCGCGGTGACATCGCCCCATCCGGCCATGCTGATTTCCATGTTGACGTCGCCGGAGCGGATGACCGTCCTGAAATCAGGACATCCCCTGCTGACGTCCGGACTCGGGAGGGTCCTGATGAAGAGAACCGGCCGCGGACTCTATCCCGCCGAAGCCATCAAAGAGCACAAGTATCATTCGGTGGACACCAACGAAAACCGCTTTGTGAAGTATCTACTGGAGACCATGCAGCGGCGCTTAGATGGTTTGACGAAAGCTTTGACAGGAAAGAGTGGGGGATATCTGAACCCGGACATCGAAGAAGGCATTGGGGAAATGGGCAAGAAGATCCGGAGATTTCTGGCTGATCCCCTTTGGAATGATGTAGGCAGCCTCCATTTCCCGCCTCTCCAGTCTCAGGTATTACAGCGGCGGGACGGCTACCGGCAAATCTTCCAACTCTATTGCCTCCTCCAACTCGCATCCCGTTGCGCCTTTGACGAAAATGATTTCCGCAATCTTCTGGAAACGAAAGACACCCCCACCCTTTTCGAATACTGGTCATTTTTTGTCGTCAAGGAGATCCTGGACGGCCTCCTCAAGAAGACTTCCTGCGGCGTCATCGTCAATGACAATCCTATGGAACAGACTGTCACCCAGGGAATCTGCATCCATTATGAGGGCGGTCTATCTCTCTGGTTCAATCGGAGTTTCGGCGGGTCGAAAGGCCGGCGCACTGGAGAAAATACAGAAGAGGAGGGTGACGGAGAAGCCGGCGGGGATGAAAATAATCCCGGTAACGGCGCCGCCACCGGTGAAAGTTATTCTCATGCTTTACGCCCTGACATAGTCATTTCCAGGGGCGGGAAGCTTCTCATCTTTGACGCCAAGTTCAAGAGCAAGGGGAAAAGCGGCGGTTTTTACGGTGAAGATGAAACCGGCGCGATTACCGTCTGGAAAGAGGAAGACATCAACAAGATGCACGCCTATCGGGAGGCAATCCGCCAAGCTGCGGGAGCTTTTATCATCTACCCTGGGGATACGGGTGTTGTCTATAAGGCCCACGATGCGGTAAGATCCTTTGAGGGCGTCGGGGCCTTTCCCCTGAAACCCGAGGCGGGGGCGCGGCCAAATGAGCGGCATCTTCGTGATATTCGCAGTGCCATTGTGGATTTCATTAAGGGTGGCGGCTGAGGAAAAGCTGAATATTTCCGACAACTATTCATTCGATAAAAAAGCCTTTCTCGAATAGAAAACATCAATCGCATCAAACTGTAGGGCATCCAATAATGCAAAAGAAAAACGGGCAAATTCTCTTCTCAGCCTCTGATGTGGTCAGCTTCCTCGAATGCGAACACCTGACAACGTTGGACCTGATCAATCTGGACACACCCCTTCCCAAAGCAGAGGACGATGAAGAGACACAGCTTTTTGCCCACAAGGGTCTCGCCCATGAGGCTGCCTGGCGCGAGCAGCTACGGCGGCAGGGATTCGGGGTGTGTGAAATATCGGCAGGCCGGGAAGATCATGAAGGGGCCGTTGTAAAGACTCTTGCCGCTATCTGCAGCGGGGTGGACGTCGTCTATCAAGCCGCCCTCAAGGACGGATTTTTCATAGGGCATGCCGATTTTCTGCGGAGGGTTGCCGTGCCCTCTGCCCTCGGCGATCATTCCTACGAGGTCACAGATACCAAACTCGCCCGATCGCCGAAAGCTGCCTACCTCATTCAGCTCTGTTTCTATTCCGAACTTGTTGCCGTCGCCCAGGGGCGCGACCCAGCCTTCATGCACGTTGTCTTGGGGGACGGGCGAGAGGAAGGCTACCGCTATGCTGAATATGCCCGGTATTATGCCTCGCTTAAGGAGCGTTTTCTCGTGGCGGTGAACAGCGGCCCTCGTAGCACGTACCCCGATCCCTGCGAACGGTGCGACATTTGCCGCTGGCGCAACCTCTGTGAAGAACGGCGGCTTCAGGATGATCACCTGTGGCAGGTGGCTAATATCCGGCGCCAACAAATCCGCCGATTGAATCAGCACGGCGTGGCAACCTTGAAGGCCCTGGCGGAACTGCCGGAGGAGATGCGCATTCCCCGCATGGTCCCGGAGACATTGGAAAAGCTCCGCCGGCAGGCGGCTCTGCAATTACACAAAAGGCAAACTGGGGAGGATGTTCATGAACTCCTGCCCATTGATTTGGAGCGAAAGCGGGGATTTGCGCGGCTTCCGAAACCGGATGACGGTGATCTCTTCTTCGATATGGAAGGCGATCCCCTCGAAGACGGTGGTCTGGAATATCTTTTCGGCGTCGCCCATCGCCGTCGGGACGATTACCACTATCGGTCATTCTGGGCTCATTCCCGCCGGGAAGAGCAACGGGCCTTTGAGAAATTTATGGATTTTATCGCGGAGCGCCTCAGAAAACATCCCGCCGCCCACATTTATCACTACGGTCATTACGAAGAGACAGCCCTCAAGCGCCTCATGTCCCTCCACGGGACGCGGGAGGCGGAGGTGGACAATCTACTACGGACCGGCAAACTCGTGGATCTCTTCAAGGTCGTCCGGGAAGGTTTGCGGATCTCCGAGCCCAGCTATTCCCTCAAAAATGTCGAGCGCTTCTTCATGGAAAACCGCACCGGCGATATCCAGAATGCCGGGGCGAGCATCGTGGCTTATGAACGATGGAAAGAAAGCGGGGAATCTGCCGTGCTCCAACAAATTGAGGCATACAACCGCGACGATGTACTTTCAACTGCCGGGTTGCGGGATTGGCTCCTCACGCTCCGTCCGCAGGAGCTGTCCTGGGCCGGCGATGACGCCCGGGCCGGGCTGAAAGCCAAAGACATAAAAGATTTGAACGAACATGAGCGGCGGCTCCTCCATTATCGTCAGTTGCTTATAGAACAGTTGCCGGAAGACTGCGAGGCGTGGACGGAGGAACACCACCTCCGGGAATTGACATTCCAGCTCCTTGATTTTCATCGCCGGGCGGAAAAGCCTCTCTGGTGGGCGCTTTTTTCCCGGCGTGAACAGACAGCGGAAGATCTTATGGAAGACATGGAGGCCATCGGCGGCATGACGCCGGATATAGATGCGCCTGCCGGGGGACATGGCGGCCGTTACGCCTACCGCTATCCGGAGCAAGAAACCAAACTCAAGACGGGAGACGCCTGCGTCCGGACGGATACCCTGGAACGCCTCAGTAATGTGGAGATTGACGAGACGACACGGCGGGTAACCTTTTCCTGCCGGAGTAATGTCCCGCCGGAGGAGTTGAGCATCGGGTCCGGCGGGCCGCTGCCCACCAAAATTCTCAAAGAGGCCCTGTTCCGTTTTGCCGAGGCCCTGATCTCCAAGGCCAAAAAATACGACGTCCTGAAGGCCATTCTGAAGCATGACCTGCCTTGTATTAAGGGACATCCTGCCGGTGCGCCCATTATTGACGAAAACGGCGATCCTGTGCAGCAGACAATCGAGGCTGCGGCCAAGCTGATCCAGAGCTATCTTTTCATACAGGGGCCGCCCGGGGCTGGGAAGACTTACACAGGGGCTCATGTTATCGTGGAACTCCTGCGCAGGGGGCGACGCATCGCCGTTTCTTCCAACAGTCACAAGGCGATCAATAACCTCCTGTCCCACATTGAGAGGGTTGCCAAAGAGCGGCAGGTAACATTCCGGGGCGTAAAGAAATCCACGGCCGGGAATCCGGACAGCGCCTTTGAAGGAGAATTCATTAAGGATGTATTCAACAACGACGATGTCGAGGGATATAATGCTCAACTTGTGGCGGGGACGGCGTGGCTCTTTTCCCGGGAGGAATTTGACGAGGCCTTTGAGTATCTCTTCATAGATGAAGCGGGGCAGGTGGCCCTGGCCAACCTGATCGCCATGGGGACCTGCGCGAAAAACATTATTCTGCTGGGCGATCAGATGCAACTGGGGCAGCCCATTCAGGGTGTCCATCCGGGTCGCTCCGGGGAATCCACCCTGGAATATCTTCTCGACGGTCTGGCCACAATCCCGCCGGAGAGAGGCGTTTTCCTCAAGACAACCTGGCGGATGCACCCCGACGTCTGCCGGTTCATTTCCGACGCCGTTTATGACAGCCGCCTGGAGGCCCATCCCGATAACGCCCGGCAGGGCCTGGTTCTGAACCGCAAGGCTCATCCCCTGCTAAAGCCCACCGGCATCCAATACATTCCCGCCGGGCATGAAGGCTGTTCCCAGCGGAGCGAGGAAGAGGCGGCGGTAGTCCTGGCTCTTTACAGTAGTCTCCTGAATCAGCATTATGTAGATAAGAATGGGAAAAAACGAAGATTGGGGCCAGAAAGCATCCTCATCGTCGCCCCCTACAACATGCAGGTCAACATGCTGAAAGCGACGTTACCCCCGGAGGCCCGGATCGGCACGGTGGATAAGTTTCAGGGACAGGAGGCCGAGGTGGTCATTATTTCCATGGCCACTTCCAGCGGGGACGATCTGCCGCGCAATATTGAATTTCTTTACAGCAAAAACCGCCTGAACGTTGCCATTTCCCGGGCGCGATGTCTTGCCGTTCTTATCGCCAACCCCGCTCTCATGGCTATCCGCTGCACTACGCCGGACCAGATGGCCTTGGTGAACACCCTCTGCTGGGCAAGAGACTATCGTATCAACTAAAAAATAATGCGACCTGCGTTTGTCGTTGAGGCATTGAATTGTCAAAGGTAATCTCATATTGTCAATGCCAAAAAGGAAAAAGGAGGATAATTTTATGTCGTTTGTAAAAGCAGGCCCCGAATTCATCGACAGAAAGATAGACCATCTTAAGGCAAGCATTGCGGCAAAGGAATCTTCGCTGAAAGTTTGGAATGCAAACAGGGCGTTACAGATGCTTGGTCGGGAGGTATATGTGAACCGCCGGCACGAATCAATCATATCTGAAGCGGATGTTGTTCCTGATATTGTGAAGGTGCCATGTAGATTCGTCAGGCGCGAGGAGATTGAGGCATTGTACTTAGAAACAAAGATCCACCTTGAGATTTACCAAATGTTTCTCAACGCAATAGACAATGGTGATTTTCTGATGGTGGATGATGATCCGGATGAAAAAGGGTATCCAGGATACCAACTACTTAAGAAAGGATATCCGGCTATCGATGTGCTGAAGGCAGCTTCCCCATGAAATATAAAATCCAGATCGTCAATTTATTCTGTATGTCCCTGTTTTTTTTCGCGGGCATGGCCCAGGCCGACACAACAATATATGACAAGAATTACAATGTGAAGGGATACAAGAAGGAATCGGGCGGTACGGTATCCGTCTATGACAAAAACTGGAACCGCACCGGCTACGAAAAAGGCGATAAAATTTATGACAAGAACTGGAATGTAAAGGGCTACAAGAGGTCCGAAGGTCATAACAAGGGACATGGAAACGGTGAAAGAAGCAGGGAAAAATGAAAACACCATAATCTCTTGAGTGGTTATCTCCCGGAAGCAAGATCAATGAAGGGAGTTTAAACTGAGAATATAATTACACACATCTAACCTGCTACAAATCGGCTAAAGATCGCCTGACTTGTGAAAGAGGTTTTCCGAACATCAGAGGGTGAGATGGGGGCGGGCAAGGAAATTATGTAAATTACATACATATTAACTATATGATATCATTAAGCGAAAACGGACACTGCGGGGAATAGAGGCTTTAGCGACTTTTTTGATGAATAGACAATAATGTCAGAGAGTTGTAATTAGGGGCGGCAAGAGCGTTTTGACGAAATTTCCGCCCGCTTTTTTATCCAAAATCATGTCCCCCTACATGGTCAGGAGGACATGAAATATCTACTTAATATCAATGTCAGGCGAGGCGGCTGCCGCTGGATTTTCTATTTCATCTTACTATGATTTGATCATCGAAGAGGCGCAAAGAAGATCAAAAATTTTCCTGAAAAGAAAAATGTTTTCCTATCCAATTAGCTTGCGTAAGCTGACACTATATGTTAGGTTGCGCAAGCTAATTGGATGAAGTGGTGTTTCAATGCTCAAATCAATGACAACCTTTGTCGAAGATCTCCAGGCCAGGGGTCGCTATACCTTCACCCGGGCCGAGGCGATGAACGCTGGTCAGCGATCTAATATCGCGCTGGAGGCGGCGTTGCGGAGGCTCAAGCAGAAAGGCAGGATTGCAGGCCCGCGCAGAAGCTTCTACGTGATCGTCCCTGTTGAATATCGGGGAGCGGGCTGTTCGCCGGCGAGTTGGTTCATCGACGATCTGATGAGGTTTCTCGGTCAACCTTATTATGTCGGACTTCTGAGCGCGGCGGCGATCCACGGCGCAGCTCACCAGCAGCCGATGCTCTTCCAGGTCGTCACGGACAGAACGACTCGACCGGCGGAAGCGGGCCGTGTCCGGATCGGATTCCATGTGAGTCGAAATATCGAAACGGCACCGGTTGCCGAGGTCCAAACGGAGACCGGTTCTATGCGGGTTTCCACACCGGAAACTACCGCCTTTGATCTTATCAGGTTTGCACCATCGGCAGGGCACTTAGGCAACGTCGCTACAGTGCTTGGCGAGCTTGTCGAAAAGTGCAACCCGCAGATTTTAGCATCTCTTGCCAACCTTTACACGGTACCGGAAGTACAGCGGCTCGGATACCTGCTGGAATTTCTCGGTGAAAAC
>Ga0247841_10005403_pt1 | contig 20715 bp, 11 predicted proteins | sample LaCruzMarch2015__2_FD_192410 | JGI IMG/M metagenome (GOLD analysis project Ga0247841, IMG submission 192410) | Freshwater microbial communities from meromictic Lake La Cruz, Castile-La Mancha, Spain - LaCruzMarch2015_18m | ecosystem: Environmental > Aquatic > Freshwater > Lake | place: Spain... | reverse complement strand
CAGGAGTTGGAAGCCGAAGTCGGGCGGTTCGTCGATTACTATAATCATAGCAGATACCACGAATCGCTTGAAAACGTCACCCCGGCGGACGTTTTCTTCGGCAGGCAACAGAAGATATTGGCGGAAAGGGAGATGATCAAGCGGAAGACGCTTGCAGGCAGGAGAAGATTGAACCTCGGATCGTTCGTGACTGTTTGATATGAAGGGTTCTGTTCGTAGATTAAAAATGCCGGTTGAAACGGAGACAGGCTCTGCTGGGAAGCAACCTGTTGAGGGATAGACCGGAAGGGACTCATCGAAACGATGATCTGGTGTGGGGGAGAAATCCCCCGCATCAGACCCAGTTCAGAGCATCGGACGATAGATCCCTGAATGCCTCAGAAAATCCACCTCAAACTCGTCAAACTGTGTCTTAGCAAATCCGGAAATCTGTCCAATAAGATCTGACGACGTACACTCGGCACATCACCAAAAAAGATAAGACCCATAAATCCTATTGTCAAGGACTTATGGGTCTTTTGCGGAGAGGGCGGGATTCGAACCCGCGTTAGGGTATTAGCCTAAACACGCTTTCCAAGCGTGCGCCATGAGCCGCTCAGCCACCTCTCCAGAAGCGATTGTCTCAATCTTGAACGAAACACAATATAAAACTTCCACACCAAGTAGGCAAGGCCAGTCGTAGTGAATGAACAATCGACCATATCTTAGACGCTTTCACCATTTATACACGACATAAGTTATCGTCATTCCCGCCTTCGAGTTTGTCTGAGAATATGTGAATATTTCGACATCCCCCTACTGCCAACCCGCCGTGGTTGGCAGATGTTGCTCATATTCAATGCCTTAAACTGTCAACCGCGGCGGGTTGACAGTAGGGGGGTGAGCCAAGGTCATTTCTCGGACAGACTCCTTCGCGGGAATTGTCATGGTACTGCCCCCCGTAATAACAGCCTTGACATTTACGAAAATCGTCATCATCTTGTATGTAATTGAATATGAAATCCGGAGCGCTGCTTCTCCAGAGCCGTTTTGTGTTTCTTGAAATGAGGTCGTCCATGTCCCGCCGAACCACCTCCCGCATTACCGTTGCTGTTGCAGCGGTCATTTCGTTTGCCGTCCAAGCGTCTGCTCTGACCGACGCAAACCAATTCAACGCACAGAGCCTCAATCAAGGCCGTCCTCTGTTCTTCACCGAGAACAAGGGGCAGTGGGACGAGCGCGTCCTGTTCAAAGCGGATGGCGCGGGAGGGCTGACGTGGTTCATCGAGCGGGATGGATTTACGGTACTGTTTTCCTCATCCCCCACTTCTATTGAAGGGGGGGACAAAGGGGGGGTTGGTTCGGAGTCCTTCGTCTTCACGCACGACCCGCTCGCCCGTTTCGACCCGCGCAAGAGCAACCCCCCTTCAGTTCCCCCCTTCAATAGAAGTGGGGAAGGTGGACGCGCCCACGCCCTCAAATTCAAGTTTCTGCACGCCCTTCCCAGAACCGCTGGCAGTTTCCTTCCCGAGCAGACGTCATCTGCAACCGCCGCTTCAATCGAAGCCTCTGATCGCCTCTCATGGAACAACAACTACTTCCTCGGCAATGACGAATCGAAGTGGGCGCCGGACTGCGGGAACTACCAGCGCGTGGTGTTGAAGGATGTCTGGCCGGGCGTTGACGTGGTGTGGAGAGGAGAAGATTCACAGCGGATTAAGCAGATTGAGCGGATAGAGCCAGGATCGGAATCCGCTTCATCCGTTTCATCCGCTGTGAATATGATCGAGTTCGACTTTGTGGTCGCTCCCGGCGCGGACGCGAGCCAGATTCGAGTCGAGTGCTTCGGCTTGACTGGAGACCTCTCTTTCAACACGGAGAACACAGGGGGCACAGAGAGCACAGAGTTGTCGTTGGGAACCTCGCTGGGAACGTTACGGATGGCGCTCCCTGAAGCGTATCAGATCGAACCGGACGGCTCGCTGCAGGAAGTTAGGGCTGAGTTTAAGGTTGAGGGGGGAAACTCCTTCGGCGTCGCGTTGCCGGAAGGGCACGATCCCACCAAGCCGCTGGTCGTTGATCCGCTGGTGTATAGCACCTATTTGGGGGGAAGTGGTGGAGACGTGGCCTATGCAATCTCACCAGACGGTGAGGGAGGGGTTGTTGTGGCGGGCTATACCCAGAGCGACGACTTTCCCGTCACTGAAGGAGCATTCGATGGGACATATTATGGTGGAGACGTTTTCGTCACCCACCTGAGTGGAAATGGGGACGAACTACTCTATAGCACCTATTTGGGAGGTGCAAGCCAGGCATATGCCCTGACGCCGGATGGGGCGGGCGGGATGATTGTGGCGGGCTGGACTGGAATCAATGATTTCCCCACAACAGAAGAGGCGTTCGATAGGTCATTCAATGGTGAGCGAGATGTCTTCGTCACCCGGTTGAACGGGAGTGGGAGCGAACTGATATACAGCACATTTTTAGGAGGTGGCAATGAGGACTTCGCATATGCCCTCACCTTGGACAGGGCGGGAGGAGTGGTCATTGCCGGTCTTACTTACAGTAACGATTTCCCCACAAATGAGGGAGCATATGACAGGTCGTTAAGTGGTGTTAATGATGCCTTCGTCGCCAAGCTGAGTGAGGATGGGAGTCAATTGCTCTATGGTATGTATTTGGGTGGAGGTAGCAGCGAGGAAGCGCTTGCCCTTGAGCCAGACACAGTTGGTGGAGTGATAGTGGCAGGATTTGTTGGCGGCGACGGCTTTCCCACGACAGAAGGAACTTTTGATCGGTCTTTTAACGGTGGCTCAGATGCCTTCATCGCCCGATTGAGCGAGGATGGGAGCGAACTGCTCTACAGCACCTACTTGGGCGGGAATAGTGAAGATGTAGCCTATGCCCTTGCCCCCGACGGGGCAGGAGGGGTGGTGGTAGCGGGTTACACTGTCAGTGACAACTTCCCCACAACGGAAAATGCTTACCAAAGGAATGGTGCTGGCAGTAGTGCGGATGCTTTCATTACTAGGTTGAATGCAAGTGGTAACTCTGTCATTTACAGCACATATTTGGGTGAAATTGGGGGGAATGGCAATGATTTTGCCTACGGACTTATCCCCGACGGTCTCGGCGGAGTGGTCGTGGCAGGTAACACTGGTAGCCAGAATTTCCTACCACTGAAGGGGCATACCAGAGGAATAATCTCGGGAATTTTGATGTCTTCATATCCAGATTGAATTCCGAGGGGAGTACACTTATATATAGCACATACTTGGGGGAACAGAGTGCAGACTGGGTCAGTGCTCTTTCGCCAGATGGAGCAGGGGGCATAGTGTTGGTGGGTTATACTTTAAGCAGCAATTTCCCCACCACAGTCGGAGCCTACCAAAGAAACTTTGGCGGCGATGCAGACGCTTTCGTCACCCGCTTTGACTTAGAGTTACCGATTCTCAATTGGACAGAAAATCTTGGCGCGACAAGGCAAATCACAGAACGTGCAAACTTGAGCTTTGATGTGTTAGGCTATCATATTTCATTTCCTAACGCCAACCTTTCCCTTTCCTTCTCCTCTCCTGACCTTCCCGAAACTGCAACCTTCGAGGATCACGGCGACGGGTCGGGGATCTTCAATTGGCAGACGACTTACGGCGATGCGGGAAACTACACCGCGCACTTCATCCTATCCGACGGCGAGCACGAAATCTCAGCCGACGTCCCGATTGAGGTGAAGGAACTATTCCATATCGAGCTGGCGCAAGGCTGGAACCTTGTCAGTTCTCCGACGCCTCCCGCCGACCCGGATCATCGAGCGGTCTGGCGCGACCTCGTCGAGCGAGGGAACCTCGAGATGGTCAAGGATCAAGCCGGCTTCTTCTACCGTCCCGCGATCAACTTCAAGAACCTCGGCGCGTGGGATACTCAATACGGCTATCAAGCCAAAGTTGCGCATCCCGACACGCTGGTCGTTCCGGGGGACGCGATTGCGGACGATTCGCCGATCAGCCTCGAACGCGTCTGGTCAATCGTCGCTTATTATCCGCGCGAATCGTTGACGGCTCCGCAAGCCTTCGTCAATATAGAGGACATTCTCGAAATGGTGAAGGACGACCGCGGGCGCTTCTACCGGCCAGTGATTGGTTTCACGAACATGGGGACGCTGAAACGGGGAAAGGCGTATCAGGTGAAGGTGACGGAAGTGGGGGATTTGGTTTATCCGGTGGGGCAAATGCGGAATGCGGAATGCGGAGTGCGGAATGGTGATGCAACGGCTCAGCAAGCTGGCCACTACGCGAGTCCTGAACCGACCGGCGCGAATATGAGTGTGCTGATTGCTGATTGCGGATCGCGGATTGGGGAGTTGGGGGAGATTGGCGTTTTCACAAAGGATGGACTCTGCGTGGGAGCGGCTTCATTCCGCAATCTTGAATCCGAAATCCGCATTGGCTTGGCTGTCTGGGGCGACGATCCGACCACACCGGAAATCGATGGGGCGCTCGAGGGCGAGCGCCTGGACTTCAGGCTTTGGGATGGACAGGCAGGGACGCCTATCCTCCTGAAGTGGACGGAAGGGGAAGGGGTGTACAGGACGGATGGTTTTGCAATGGGTGAGGTGAATCTTGGACAGGCAGGGACGCCTATCCTCCTGCCAGCGGAATTTGCGCTTTACAACACCTATCCCAATCCTTTCAATGCTGTGTCGCGCATTGCCTTTGACTTGCCGGAAGCGTCAAAAGTTTCGATTCGTGTGTTCGACATTGCGGGGCGTGAAGTCGCTGTGTTAGTTTCGAGCAACCTCGAAGCGGGCAGTCACACCGCGGTATGGAATGCAGAAAAGTTCAACTCGGGCGTCTATCTGGTGAAGATGCAGGCGGGTTCCTTCGTCGAGGTTCGCAAAGCGACGATTTTAAAATAGCGGCTCTCGTGTCTGTCTGAGAATACTTATTCCTTGCGGAAGCAAGCTGTCAACCCTCCGTGGTTGACAGGTATAATAATTGATAATGCTTTATATACACTGTCAACCACGGAGGGTTGACAGCTTGCTTCACGACTCTAAGCAGAATTCTTAGACAGCTCTCTCTCTGCGATCTTCCCGTCGGTTGAAAGAACTTGCCTGATATGAACCGCGCCACTTGACAGACTGACTCTCTGCCCTTATTTTAGTGTTAATATCCGAAGTCTTTCGACCCTCACCACCTTCCCGAGGAGCCCCTATGTTCAGGAAGATCTCGATCATCCTTGGCTCACTCATCTTAGCGCAGCTTCCCTTGTACGCCAATATCATCCATATTCCCGACGACGCCGAAACCATTCAGGCAGCTCTGGAAGCGGCCAATGATGACGGCTCGGACACCCTTCTGCTCGCCGACGGCGTTTATACCGGCGAAGGGAACATCGGTCTGAGCGTTCAGAAATCGGTTGTCTTCATGTCTGAGAATGGCGCCGACGACTGCGTCATCGACATCGAAGAAGCGGACAGTTCGCGCGCGTTCTACATCACGCGACCGGGCGCTTTGATCGGGATAACCTTCACTCGCGCAACTTTCAACGGCGTCCGGATCGAGAATGGGAATCCTTATCTCGTCGAAGGATGCAGGTTCCTCGATAACCATGGCGTAGTTCCTTCGCAGTCGGGCGGCGGCATTCAATTCCGCAATTCGCAAGCGACGATAAGGAACTGCCTGTTCGAGTCGAACAGCAATATCGGTTCGGGGGGCGCGATATATGCGACCGGAACGACTCTGACGGTCGAGAGGACGACCTTCGCCTCAAATCAAGCTGATCGGTTCGGCGGCGGCGTTTTGCTGACGAATGGATCAGCGGGAACCTTCTCTAACTGCTTATTCTACCAGAATCACTCCGGGATCGATGGCGGCGGCTTGAGTCTCTCGCTCGGCAGCCGTTGTGACGTCTCCTTCTGCACGTTCGTTGAGAATGAAGCCGAAGGGGAGGGATTAGGCGGCGGGCTTTACAAAGGAAGCACCTCGAACGCAACGGTCATCAATTCTATTTTCTGGGGCAACGTCGCCGCTGCGGGGAATCAACTCGCGGAACAGCCGAACTCGGAAGGCGTCATTACAATCAGTTACTGCGACGTCGATGGCGGCGTGGATGAGCAAGGCGGCTGGGACGGCGAAAATATCTTAAATGAAGATCCGATGTTTGTGGAAGGGCGTTCGCCACCGCTGGGCTCTGGTATGTTTTTCCTCGATCCCGAAAGCCCGTGTTTCGACGCCGGTTCGGATGCTGCGGATGCGCTTGGCGTCAGTCGGATGACCACAAGAGTTGATTTCGATACAGACAACAATCAAGCTGATCTCGGCATGCACTACTGGATTGCGGATTTCAACATCTTCGGACGGCTCTCCGGTAATATCACCGCCCACCAGAACGGAGCCCCGGTCGAAGACGCCTTGTTGACTACTTCACTCGGCCAACAAGCAGTCAGCGATGCTGAAGGCAACTGGGAGATAGCAAACGCTTTCGCTACGACCTTCGAGCTTATCGTAACCAAGCCCGGCTGGTCCGATCTGATCGTTGATGGGTTGGAATTGGCGGAGGGCGAGGAGTTGGAGCTGGCGCTCGAGATGCGACGCCCCATCTTTACCCTCAATCCTCAGGAACTATCAGGCGAAGCGAATATCGATGACACAACTGAAGTCTCGCTAAGAGTCATCAACGAGGGCGACGGCTTGATGAGTTGGAGCGCTGTCACCCGTTTGACGGATGAGTTCGATGTTGCGCCATGGGAACGACGCCGAAGTATTCCGGTGACAGAGATTACCGGCGACAACATGATCTATGGCGTAGCTTACAACGGCGAGGAATACTTTGTTTCGGGTTCAGCCGGAGGAGAGCCAAATCAGGTTTACGTCCTTGACAATGACGGTCAGGAGACTCGCCGTTTTACACAAGTAGGGCCGGGACGGAATGGATTCCGTGATTTGGCGTGGGATGGTGAGCTGCTTTGGGGAGCGTCCGACCGTCCGATCATTGGATTTACCACCGACGGAGATTCCGTTACCTCGTTCGACGGGCCTTCGAACATAAGCGTGGGGGTGGCGTGGGATCCGGAAAGGAACGTCATCTGGGCGTGCGGCACAACGACCAACATCATCAGTTATGACATTGAGGGGAACCAGACAGGATCTATCCAGCGCGGGCAATTGCGCTTGTATGGTCTCGCGGTGTATCCCGATGATCCTGACGGCTTCGATTTATACCTCCACTGCGCCACCGTGGAGGATCCAAGCCAGTTTGTGTTGAAGGCGAATCCAGAAACCGGGCAGATTCAGTCCGTTGCGCATTTGACTCCACCGGAACAGAGCCGACCTGAAGGAATCGAGATCACCTCAATGTACGATCCTTACAGCGTCGTAATGATGGCGATTGCGAACAGCGACGCAGGCGATAGGATCGATATCTGGCAGGTCGCCTCGTATAGCACCTGGATGACGATCGAACCTTCCGCAGGCGAAGTTCAAGGCGGCGAATCGCAAGACGTCGTCCTCACTCTATCAAGCGCCGGTTTTGCCGAAGGCGAGTACTATGGTGAAGCAGTGTTCACGCATAACGGACGTGGCGGCGAAGTCGTAACTCCGATCACATTGATCGTCACCGAAGGTCCTGTTCATACCACTAAAACTTTAGACCTTGCGCCCGGCTGGAATCTCGTATCTGTGAATCTACAACCTGATTTGAGTGACGATATTCAAGCGCTGTTCGCCCCCTTGACAGACGTGGGACGATTGGTTCTGGCTAAAGATGATCATGGAAATTTCTACAGCCCTGGCCATCAATGGTTTAATATCCGCGAATGGAATTCGGATGATGCGATATGGATCAGAACCAACGGAGCGGCTCTTTTAAACATCGAGGGAACGACCGTCCAATCCAACGATGTGATCCAATTGGAAGCAGGATGGCAGGGAGTAGCCTATTATCCGCGAGTTCAGCTCGATCCGATCCCGGCTTTTTCCAACATCCGCGAACAACTGATCATTGCAAAAGACGGCGGCGATGGGTTCTACCTGCCGGGTTGGGATTTCTGCAACCTCGACCGGTGCCGTGCTGGCAAGGGCTATTGGATCGCCATGAGTGAGGCTGCCGATTTCGTTTGGGGCGGCGGTGGAAGAGCTGATGCGGTTCAGCAAACGGCTCCGAATAGACGCCTCCAATGGTTAACCGAAATTCCTGCATCAGGACTGGACATGAGTCTTCTTCTTCTTGTTGACAGCGCTGACGATAGCGAAGTAATGGTGAAAGCCGGAGGACGCGTCGTCGGAACTGGAGTGGTTAACGCAGGAAAAGCGGGCGTCGTAGTTCGTGGGGACGATCCAACAACTGAAGCTATCGAAGGAGCCGCCGAAGGAGAAGAGCTTGAGGTAGTTCTCCTGAACCAGGTTGGAAAGACGGTTAATGCTGAATGCTCTCCTCTTCAGGGGGAACCAGTTTATTCGACCAACGCAATTTCGGTGCTGTCCGTTAAGGCCGCACAGACGCCGGTTAGTCATTTACTTATCGAAACCTTCCCGAATCCGTTCAACGCTCGACTTTCAGTGCAGATGACTCTCGCACAGTCCGGCGCGGTAAAAATGGCGCTCTACGACGCTGCAGGACGGTTGGCGCAGAGATTTGACGACATGGCTGCTGTCGCGGGAATCAACTGTTTCTCCTTTAATGCGGAGAACCTCAGCGCCGGGATCTACTGGCTTAGATTGGAAGTTGGCGGTTCAACGGAAATCAGGAAAGTTGCATTAGTGAAGTAGGCTAAATAGAGAACTTGGATAGTCTGATAGCAAGCAGTCAACCTGAGAGGGTTGACTGCTTGCCTTAGACTGGAATCGCCGTATCTTACACGTGCATTCTCGCGATAATAGGATCCGCATTGATTCGTCGTCTTCCGCTCGTCCCACTCCTCATCCTCTTTTTCAAAGCAGCCCCTATTTACGCCGCTTTTGAAGCGTTTTCTGACCTGTCCGGGCATTATTTATTGGCTGTTCCTCCCAACTCAGTTGGAGGAGAATGGTGCGCGTCTCTGATACGCACGGATCGATATGGCCTACCTGAACTCGGTACAAATTTCGTCGGAATTACCAAAGTATTGCCCAATCGGTATCCGGGTAGTTTACCGGTGATAGGGATTACTGCAAACTCGATGGGAGATAAGCTTTACTCTGAGAACCGACTTGAAGTTAGTCTGAGTGATGACGTCAACAAGCTATTCCCTTATGTTAACGTTAAAGCTGGAGTTCAATCCGTAAGGATTAAAGATTATGGCAGCCGCGGTCATTTTGTGATGGGTGGTGCGCTTACAATCAAGCCGCTGTGGAACTTGCCAATTACCGCCGGAGTAGATGGCGTCGCATTGCCCGGTGGACGTTTGCCCGTTTCAGCAGCGACTCCGATTGGCTGGGTGAGTATTTACTTCATGTCACACTTTAGTGACGCCAGTTTCGGATTTGAAGTGCGCTCAAAATGGAGTCCTCAGATATTCGTCCGTTTCACGCATAGTGTTAGTAAGCGTTTACAAATTAATATGATTTGGCAGGACCGACCCGGACGAATCGGGGGTGGATTAGGATACTCGATCAATCGCTACACATTCGCCATTTCGTATGCATATCAGCCGATCATTGGAACGACAAGACGGCTTGGATTTAGTGTCGGATGGTAATCCTGTTTTTATTTGGAATTAGCTTGGTTCCCCACGATGGTAACTGGGAGAATCAACTTCGATGGGAGGAGCAATACGCTTTAATCGGCGAGATAAATTCAGGCGAGTTCCCACCCGAGTTCATTGATCAACCGCTGGATTTGAATCGTGCGAGTGTGGAAGATTTGAGGAGATTATCTGACCTTTCTTATGGAGGCATCAAAGATGAGTTAGAGGCGATCAAGCGGAATTCTCTCACCAATCCGTCGTGGAGTTCCAACCTTATCAAAAAGATACGGTGGAATCATCCATTGGAAGTAGCCGAAGAGTACACATCTCCATTTGTAGTAAAAGTGAGATTAAAAGCGGATCAACGATGGGGAGGTGATACTCCAGCGAATCCATTAGGACCGCCGTTTGGATCGACGGAGAGGGTCGTTGGAACTTGGCGGAACTGGCGCGCGGGAGTAGTTCTTGATCGGGATCGGTATGAGCGAAATGTAGCTGATCTTAACAGGTTTTGGTTGCATTATACTGATTCAACTTTAGCATGTATAGCGGGGGACTTCACTGCTCGCATTGGAGAAGGCGGCGTTTTCTGGACAGCGCCGAGCTACTTCTCTCCTGAGGGTGTTACAGGTGAATCACGAGTAACCACTCCGCAGATAGCTCCAGGGAGTAACTCACGTCAAAATGCAGCCACGCGAGGAGTCGCCGGTTCGATACGTTATCATGATTGGAGCGCGCTCATTGCTGGTGGATCAACCCGACTCGACGCTACAGTTTCAAACGATGGCCGACGGTTACACCTCTCTGATGGCGGGCTGCATCGGACGACCGGCGAGAGCGCAAAGAGGGAAAGCATCCGCGAAGATCTGGTTGCAGCCGGATTACAGCGCGATTTTCAGTGGGAAAAAGCTCGATCGAACATTGGAGCTTCGCTATGGTGGGGAAGGTTGACGCCTCCGCTCAATCCAGATCGAAGCATAGACGATTCTTTTTCGTTAGCTGGATCGGATGTCGGGGCTTATGGAGTATTCGGGGCGCACGATTATGAGAATGGCGACGTCTCATTCGAGAATAGCTGGGATATCCATGGAATCCCGGCTCAGCGAGGTAGAGTTGCGCTTATCATCCGACCGTACAGTGAGACTCATGAAAGTCGCGATTTAGCAATCAATTCAATATCTTCGCCGGAAGCGACAGTCTGGATTGCCGGTTATAGATGTCCGCCGAATTATCAGAATCCACATGCTCGATCTCTCGCCGGGCGAGGCGCAAACAATCTACAAGGAATGAGCTTCTCAACAGAATTAAGGCACTGGAACCGCTTGAATTACATACATACTACCGTTGGTGTAGAAGAACGGATCTGGCGAACATCATTAGAATCCAGTCCGCCGGTTTATTCATACGGGATAATTGAGTCGGAATTTTCTGTAATAAGTTGGAAGGGCAGGCTTCGTCTTACACGTCGAAACGGGAATGATCCTGATTATGACGCTGAGAGCAATGCAATTGCTTCATCGAGATACGGAGTGACCCGAATCAGGTATTCTGCGGCCGGTCCTTGGGGGAGAAGTTTTATCTGCGCCGCCAAACCTGATTATCTACTTCAGTTCTGGATAGAAGCAGCCCATAGTGATGAGAAGGCAGGGCGGATTGGGGCCGCAGGCGCTGTTGCGCTTCGAAAGTCAATGTGGATGTTGAAACATAGATCGAGAGTTGCTTTTGGAGTTAAGACTTTCACAACGCCGACAGCGCTCCCGATTTACTCGGCTGACGTTGCTCCTCCGGATATATTCTCCACCGTTCGTCTGGCGGGGACAGGAGTACGCGTATGGGGCGAACTTAGGATAGAAGTAGATGAAAAGGGAGCCTTCCTGATGAGATGCGCGCGAGTGATTCCAATTGGCGGTGGCGCAAAGGCGAGCGGCGCGCTATATTTAACATTTAACCGGACGTGGGGCGGGGGAAAATTTTAGATTTTAGATTTGAGATTTAAGATTTGGCAATCTGGCAACCGATCCATCGACAATTACCGTCACACTTAGACTTACAACCTTCAACTTAACTTTAGATTCTATTGCGTTTTTGGATAATCCTCGGTGTTTTTCTTGCGGTCGCCGGGACGGTTCTTTTCTGGAGCGGCATCGATAGCCGTTTCGGGCGAACCTTCCCGTCGCCGATTGTCGCTGTTCAGCCAGCAGACTCAACTACAGCGACAGCTCGCGGGACAGTCGAGACCAAGCAAACCACCAAGGATGATCTTACAGCGAATAGTCCTCAGTCTTCAACAGATACGGCTCCAGCTCGATCAACCGTGACTGAACAAATTACGCCGCGGAAATCCGAAACCGCTGTTACAAGCAAGCCGGTTGATATTAAGTACCAACCCGAAGTTAAATCAGAAATCAGCATCCAGCTGATTTTAAATGACTTGGACGGTCGGAAGAGTCACCTGTTGCGCGTCCTTTCAGAAGCAGGCTGGACATCCGAAGAGATCGAGCAGCTTGCCGCCTTGCTTAACGATCCACGCGCTCACTTCCGTCATGAGATGCTTGTTCGGAATGCTACTTTCAAAGAAAACGCAGAACAGTATGCGCATAATCTGACGACAGCCTCGATCGATCGCTGTATGGACTTTCTAAACGATCAATCTGTACCTCTGAACCGGGCGGCAATCAAAGAAGGCGTGGCGCCGGAAGTGCTGGTTTCGATTTTGAGAGTAGAAACAAATCTTGGGACTTATACTGGCAAAGAGTCTGTTTTTAATGTTTACTGGTCGCTCTCGATCGGGGATGATCCCGGAGTGCAGCGTGAATTTCTGCCGACCGATCCGGCTGCTCGAAGCGAAGCGCGGGGGCGAATGCTAAAAAGAGCATTTTGGGCGCGAGGCCAGTTGCGAGACCTCCTGTATGTTGCCCGACATGGCGGCGAAGATCCGGTAGGCATTATGGGATCGTTTGCAGGCGCGTTTGGAATGGCTCAGTTCATACCGTCCAGTTATCGCGCCTATGGTCGCGACGGCAACGGTGACGGCGTGATAGATTTAGACAACATCGACGATGCGGCAGCTTCTATTGCTTACTACTTGCGAGAGAATGGCTGGCAGGATGACGCGACGCCTGCGCGAAAGCGGAAAGTAATACTTTCTTATAATCACTCTTCATTCTACGCCGATTGCGTGATGGCATTGGGAGATTCGATTTCCGCCCGACGCTACCCACCACAGTTCCCGTGACAAACCTCTTCAGATTATCTATCCTCTTAACACTCGGATTGACGGCGCCTGCGGAATCGGCAGCGCTTCGCCCGGAAACGTATTGGGTGATAGTGGAAGGAATACCGGGTAGGCGGGATTCTATCGAGGCTCGTAAAGTAGGATCGGAATGCTGGCTTGATCTCACTAAGACGGCTCTATTAGTTGGCGGTAGATTGACTTCCACCGACGATAAAGCATTGGTGAATCTGCCGCTTGGCCAAATGACGCTAACGAGTGGTTCGCCATTTGTAGTGGTTAACGACGGCCGTATAGTCCAGTTTCCGATGCCTTTAGTAAAAGAGAATTCCCGCTGGTGGGGAATGGGAAAGCCGGTATGTGAACTCCTTTCATCGCTATCGGGCGATGAGATAGCTTTACAGCATCAACCGCTTTTGATTCATTTCCTCAGCGGTAAACCGTCGCCGAAGTTACCTGTTCCAGTCGAGTCAACTCCTACGCTGACGCCGCCCGATCTAAAAACAGATCGTGACAAGTGGGCATTGGACGTCGTAGTGATCGACGCCGGTCATGGCGGTAAGGACCCGGGAGCCGTTGGTCCGACGAAGCTAAAAGAGAAAGAAGTCACTCTCGACGTGGCGCTAAGACTCGATAAGGCGCTGCGAGAAAAAGGAATAAAAACCGTTCTGACGCGATCAAAGGATGAGTTCATTCCTTTGGCTGAGCGGACGTCCATTGCCAACCGGTCGGGTGGGAAACTGTTCGTCAGCCTGCATTGCAATGCTGCGAAAAAGCGCGATGCGGGAGGAATGGAGACATACTTTATGGCTCCGACCAAGAGCGACCGGGCGATGGAGGTTGCGATGCGCGAGAATGAGGTGATCAACTATGAAGAGTCTCGCGATCAATATCACGATTTGACTGAAGAGAACTACATCTTGTTGGCCATGGCGCAGGCGACGTTCACTTCGGAATCGCAGGAATTAGCGGGCTTAATGCAGGATCAGGTTTCAAAGAAGATCGGACTAAAGAACCGGGGCGTGGATCAAGCAGGATTCTATGTCTTGATCGGCGCTTCGATGCCGGCGGTGCTCTTCGAGATGGCGTTTATCTCGAACAAGGCTGAAGAGAAGAAGCTGAAGGATAAGAAGTTCCGGCAGAAACTGGCGGAAGAAATCGCGGAATCGGTCGTTGGATTTCTGAAGGCGCAGGGGAAAAGTTGAGAGTAAAGAGTTGAAAGTTGAAAGTTGAAAGGGGTAGTGGAGTGGATTTCCAATCCGCTGTGTTTAATCGGATGACTTTACAGACTGTCCAATTTCTGGAAGTCGAGATTGCTACACCCATCACCGCAGACTACCAAGTCAATTTGAGTAGAAGAACGCGGTGATGGGTTCGCAATGACACTTTTAGACTATCTGTTAAGTGAAGCGGCAGATTAAAAATCAATCCCACTGAAGACTATAAGCGGGGAGGTTATTGCCAGCGAACGATCATTTTAACTTGAACGTTTCGAGCGGGGAGATCTGGGTTAGTATCGACGATCCATGTATCGTTGTAATCATTCGCTTCCGCCCATGTCCAGATTGATACTGAAAAACCGCCCATAAACTCATACCCGAGCGGCGAGTCGTTATCGTAGAGATTGATATGGTTTCGCTCGTCCAGTTCATAACCCGGTTCAATGGAATAGGTGATCGGCAGATCAGCCGGTCGCACGTTGTCGATGGTTCGGCTGGAGAGCAGAATGTCATCTTGATAATCGGTTAGATCCCATTGCAGGTCGGGGCCAGTTCCATTGTTGTCCCACCCGGCGCCCTGTGCATCGACGTAGGGAATCTGCATCACAACGACAGATTCGAGAAAGACTCTGCCAGGTGTGATTGTCAACTGTCGTTGATAGGCGTCGGTGTGACCGGTCGAGATCCTCGTCGCGTAGAGCGTGATGGTGTAAGTTCCATAGTCTTCAAAGATCACCTCGGGATGTTCTTGCGTGGAAGTCACTCCGCCGCCGAATTCCCAGCGATAGCGATCAGCTTCGGTCGATCGGTTGGTGAAAGTGATAGACGCGGGGGAGACTCTATCGCCCGACATGGTAAAATCGGCGGTAGGCTCAGGGATCGAAGAAACCGGATTGCTTTCCGTAGAGCAACCGGCGAAAGTCAGGGCGCTCAGCGCGAGGAGGATGGCTGGATTGGCGAGTGATCGGAACATTGTAACGGCCTTTTAAAACATTTACTCAAAGGATAGCCTCTAAACGGGAGCGTCTCAACTCCCGATGAGAATATTTCTCTTTGAATAAGAATAATCTATCAAGCGACTAAGTCGAGTGCAAGTAATTAGTCGATTGTTATAGGTAATATTGAAAATAAACAAAATAACGCAGTTGATATCGGAATTAGCGTGACGGTAAATGCCTGACATTTCTATAGCCGTACTGGCGCACAACGAGGCGCACATGCTCGAAGGAGCGCTGAAAAGCGTCAGTTGGGCGGAGGATGTCGTCGTAGTTGACGCGGCTTCGACCGACGCGACCGGGGAGATCGCGCTACGATATGGCGCGACTGTCATCGTCGAACCGAATCGCTCCAACCTCAACGTCAATAAGAACATCGCCATTCGAACCTGCAAAGGGCCGTGGGTGCTGGTGCTCGATGCTGACGAACGGATTTCGGACGCGCTTGCTGGAGAGATTCGCCGGGTGATCGCTGACGGGAGCGCCGATGGTTTTCTGATTCCGCGCCGGAACTATGTGCTTGGAAAGTGGATCAGTCGCGGGAGCCAGTATCCTGACTGGCAGCTCAGGCTGTTTCGCAAGGAACGCGCTCGCTTTGGCGAGAAGCATGTTCACGAACGCATTCAAGTTCAGGGGAGCGTAAAGGAACTAACCAATCCGATGGATCATCACCCGTACCCTGACATTACATCGTTGATCCAAAAAGGGAAGTTCTACGCTGGATTTGAGGCGGGATTGTTGATCGAGAAAGGGTATAAGATCGGTGCGGGTGGATTGCTTTGGAAGGGATTCATCAAACCAATTTTCCGGTTTGTCAGGCGGTACATCTTCAAAGGGGGATTTCTGGACGGCGCTCCCGGATTGATGGTCGCGGCGTTCGACGGGTGGAATATGGCGCTTCGGTGGATGATGGTGTGGGAACATTATCATGCTAAGAAGCCGGAATAGGATGATGATGATGATGAAATGCAACCAAGTCATTCCCACGAAGGTGGGAATTCAGATAAGTCGAACGAATGAGAATCTGGATTGTTCGCTGATTCTTGTTCTGTCAACCTGTCTGGATTCCCACCTTCGTGGGAATGACGGGGTCTGTCGTTCTGTTAAGAGGGCAGAATGAACATCCCCCACGGCGACCGGACGCCAATGATCGATCAGTACTCCGTCATCAAGCGGAAGTTCGCCGATGCTATTTTATTCTACCGGATGGGCGACTTCTATGAGATGTTCTACGATGACGCCGTCGCTGCGAGTGAGATACTTGGTCTAAGACTGACGTCGCGCGCTCACGGAAAGGGCGGCGGAGTGCCGCTGGCAGGATTTCCGTATCACCAACTCGACAACTACCTGACGAAGATGGTTGAGGCGGGCCGAAGGGTCGTGATTGTCGAACAGGTTGAAGATCCGAAGAAAGCGAAAGGACTGGTCAAGCGAGATGTTGTGAGAGTAGTAACCGCAGGTACTAATCCGGCGGCGGTGGACAACGAAGACGCCGGATCATCGCGGATTGCGGCGTTGATCCGACAGGGCGAGAAGTGGGGAGCGGCATGGGCGGACATCGGATCGGGAGAGTTCGAAGCCGGTGAGTTTGACTATCAACAGTTGAAAGGGCTGCTCGATTCAGCGTCGCCGGTCGAGTTGGTGATTCCGGCGGGGAGTGGCGAGGTCGGGCCTCGGTCGGAAGGAGGAAAGCCACAAGTCGTCAGCAAGCTGGAAGAATGGATATGGGAACCGGCTTTTGCTCGAAGGACGTTGATTGACCACTTTTCTACTGTTGGCTTGAAGGGATTTGGATTGGAGGAGTCGCCGCTCGCGATATCCGCAGCTGGAGCGTTGCTCTATTACTTAAAGGGCAATCTTCGGGTTGAGCCGTCGCACATCACACGGTTGACAAAGTCGTCGCCGGGCGGACGACTCGCAATGGAAGCAACCACACGGCGAAACCTCGAACTGGTCGATTCACTCTCAGGAAATCCTCGCGCGACGCTTTTCGCAGTGACTGATCGCACCGTAACTCTTGCAGGAAAGCGGCTGCTCTATTACCGCTTATTGGAGCCATTAACAGACAAGGTCTTCATTGAAGAGCGGTTAGAGGCGGTCGGTGAATTTGTCCGACGGGAGGAGTTAAGACCGAAACTGAGAATTCTGCTCAGGTCGGCGGGAGACATTCGCAGAATACTGGCAAGACTGGCGACAGGAAGAGGGTCAGCGCGGGATCTGGTCGCGCTGCGAGATTGTCTCGCGAAACTGCCTGATATTCAACAAACGACATCGCTTTTAGAAGCGCCACTGCTTCAAGGTTTGACGGGCAAGATAAACTGTCTGCCGGTGCTTAAAGTCAATCTTGATCGCGCCCTGTTAGAGGATCCGCCGCTTGCGACCAATGAAGGGGGGATGATCAAGGAAGGTTTTGACTCAAAAGTCGATGAATTGCGCGAGATCCGTTCGGGAGGACGGTCTTGGCTTGAGGAGTACGAACGCAAGGAACGCGCAGCGACGGGAATTAATAACCTCAAGATCAGTTACAACCGCGTCTTCAACTACTTCATAGAGATCACCAAGAGCCAGTACGAGAAAGTCCCTGCGAACTACATCCGACGCCAAACGTTGGTCAACGCCGAGCGATACACAACGCCGGAACTTCAAGGATACGAAGAAAAGCTGATCAGCGCTGACGACCTGTTGAACACACGAGAGTCGGAAATTTTCGCAGAGTTAGCGGCGGAAGCCTTATCCAATGCCGTATCGCTTCAGGATACAGCTCAAGCGTTAGCAGAGTTCGATTTCTTTGCATCGCTCGGAACACTCGCGGCTGAGGAACGATACTGCCGTCCGGTGATGATGGATAACGACCTGCTCGAACTCGAAGCGTCGCGCCATCCCGTGGTCGAGAAATTATTGCCGCCGGGCGAACAGTTCATTGCTAACGACTTGAAAGTTGGAGCAGACGAGGCGCGCATCCTGATCGTCACCGGACCGAATATGGCCGGAAAATCCACCTACCTTCGGCAGATCGGATTGACGGTGATACTGGCTCAGATGGGATCGTTCGTTCCAGCCAGTAGCGCTCGGATCGGGATTGTCGATAAGCTGTTCACACGGATCGGGGCGCTCGATAATCTTGCCGGGGGGGAGTCCACCTTCCTTGTCGAGATGCAGGAGACCGCGTCGATCCTCAGAAATGCCACTACGAAGTCGTTGGTGCTTTTCGACGAGGTTGGGAGGGGAACTTCGACCTTCGATGGACTGAGCCTCGCTTGGGCGATTGTGGAGTACTTGCACGAGACGCCGCGACTGAAACCGAGGACGCTCTTTGCCACCCATTTCCACGAAATGGTGGACTTGGAGAAATATCTACCACAAGTGAAGAACCTCAACGTGGCGGTGCGAGAATACGGCGACAAGGTGATTTTCCTCCGTAAGATTGAGCCGGGCGGGTCGGATCGGAGCTTTGGTATTCACGTCGCACAGATGGCGGGAATACCGACAGAGGTGACTGGGCGGGCGAGGGAGATACTGGCGAATCTGGAAGCGAATGACCTCAAGCCGGGGGAAGTGGAAGAGGAAAGAGGAAAGAAGAAAGAAGAAATTGGGAATGCTCCGGCCGGAGGGCGAGCCCCGCACAAACATCAGGCGCAGCTTTCGTTCTTCGATCCAGTTGAGTCCAAGCTACGGGAGCGGCTTGCCGAAGTGGATGCAGACTCTCTGACGCCGTTGGGAGCCTTGAATCTGGTTGCGGAACTGAAGAAACTGGTGGGGGTGGATTAGGAGGATAGGCGTCCCTGCCTGTCCGTCAACTCAACTTACTAAACCACGGGACAGGCAGGGACGCCTATCCTCTTGATTCATTTATTTTAGAATTCTTAATGCCTTACGCCATAACCCTCGACCTGAAGAACCTCCTTGCCGAATACGCCAATCCCGAATACGCTGCGACGATGCAGAAGTATATGAAGTCCAAAATGCCCTTCCGGGGAGTGAAGACGCCGACATTAACGCGCGTTACAACCGGACTCTTCAAACGGCATACCGTGCGCTCGTTCGACGAGTACGAGGCAACCGTGCGGGATCTCTGGGAATCCGCTGAATTCCGCGAAGAGCGCTACGTTGCCATCGGTTTCGCACGGAAGTATCTGACCTATCAGACCCTCGAAGCGCTGCGGCTCTACCGGATGATGATCGAGACCGGAGCGTGGTGGGACTATGTCGATACTATCGCGCAACACTTGATTGGGGAGCTGCTGCGTCGCTTCCCGACTGAGATGAAGCCCAAAATGCGCCGCTGGATCAAAGACGAGCATCTCTGGATTAGACGTTCGGCCATACTCAGCCAGAATAGCTTCAAATCGAAGACCGACGAGGCGATGCTGTTTGAGTTCTGCCTTGAATGTATGGACGAGAAAGTGTTCTGGACGCAGAAGGCGATTGGCTGGGCGTTGCGGGAGTATTCCAAGACAAACCCCAAGTCAGTGAGGGAGTTCGTCGAAGCTCACAAGAGGGCGATGTCGAGGGTGACGTTGAATGAGGCGGGGAAGTATATCTAATTTGGAATTTAGAATACGAAATAGCGCATTCTAATTGACAAGCGAGACGCATATCCTACGCGACGATAAGGGTAGCCCGCACAGCTATTGGGGAGTCTGTTTGATTGAGACCGTAAGAGCTGTGCGGGTTACCCTGTAAGAGTATATTGCGGACGGGCAGGGACGCCCATCCTCCTTAGAACCCTGCATTGATCGAGAAATAATACTGCGGAACCATGTTCGACCGCTTGTCGGGAGACCAGGCGACGTCCCATTCGATAGGGAAAATGCCGAGGTCGATCCGAATCCCCAATCCGAAACCGAACGCGCCTTTCTCGGGCAGATAACCATTCCCAGAAGTATTCCCCGGATTCCACGCCGCCCCCCAATCGCTGAAGAGCGCTCCCCGAATGTCACGGAAATAGGCAGGCAACGGCCAGCCGAACATCAGGTGACGGATAAACGGGAAACGGAACTCGGCGTTGGAGAGCAGATACCGCTGACCGACCTGATTATAATACCCGACGCCCCGGATCGGCATGATGAAGCTCGAGTAGTAGATATCCTCAATCCGGTCAACCGAAACTTCGCCAGTGTTGTTGTCGAAACGTGGATTGAACCAGTTCGAGACTCCCCCCATGAAGAATTTCTGGGGGTTTTTGCCGTAGGATGCTGCACCAGAAAGCCTGAAAGCGAGCGTGTAGTCCTTTTTATAGGCGAAGTAGCGTCTCCAATCGCCGGCAAGCGTAGTGAACGGGACTCTTTCGCCGCTCGCGCCGAAATTGGGGCTCCAGAGTGCGTCGAGCCGCCAGCGCGCCCCATTCGAGGGCCCGGTCGCGCTGCGCCAGATCGAAGTGTCGTGAACATAGCCGATGTGCGGCATGACGGTCGATCGTGTGGTCCGGTCCGGGCCGAAAAAAGGCACGCCTTCCAAGACGGATCGGTCGATGACGCTATAGTCGGCTCCGAATTCAAAACGGTTGTAATGATTCAAGGCATACGACGACTGCGCGAACAGCCCATAGTTGCGATCCCTCCACCAGGCTCCGTTGGTGAAGAACGCATAGGCGTAATGAAAGGCTCCAACGCCAAGACCGGTCGG
>Ga0247841_10005398_pt1 | contig 20737 bp, 26 predicted proteins | sample LaCruzMarch2015__2_FD_192410 | JGI IMG/M metagenome (GOLD analysis project Ga0247841, IMG submission 192410) | Freshwater microbial communities from meromictic Lake La Cruz, Castile-La Mancha, Spain - LaCruzMarch2015_18m | ecosystem: Environmental > Aquatic > Freshwater > Lake | place: Spain... | reverse complement strand
TATCTCAATTTATCAGAAAAGACCTCGAAGTCCCTTAAGTCAATTGGAATGATAGAGCTATTTAAAGAGGAGACGAGACTCGATGTGAAGAAGGTGTTGTAGGTGGCACATCGTCGCTGATCAGGTCTCTAGTATAGCTCACAGTCCCGTCTTCGTTCATTCTATGTAACCAGATTTTCCGTGCGTGGTTTGGTCAATCACCAATTTGCATTCCAAGTTCCACTCCAGCTATTGCCGTTCTGACTCCATGTGACTTTGCCGTTTTTGATATTATTCCCATTGAGTTGACCTTCGTAGTGTCCAGAAAATGATTCAGCTTTGTCGTTACGCTCAATGACCACGCTCGAAGCATCCCAACTCACAACATTTAGCGTTGCTTCGGCACCATTCTCCCATTTGGCATCGTACTGGTTGCTGCCTACCAGAGTCCAAGTGCCACAGATATTAGTGCCACCGTTCTCGCATTCGTTAATCGTTCGTGGCAGTGATTGTGTCATTATCACAGAGGTTGAAGGAGTGTACCCTGGAGAATGCCGCACATAAATGGGAAGGCCTTTTTGAATATGCGCATCAACCATACTTGGCAAGTTATCATTTAGGTTTAGCCTTTTGACATATTGACCATTAGGTGCAAGCACCGGATTCTGATAATTTGGGTTGCTAATCAGAAGAAGTATGTCCACTTGTTCTCCTATAGAATGCGGTGATTGAAGATAATGGTCGATACTGAGATCATCATTGACGTATCCCACATGATCGCAGCCGATGAAAACGATATCTTTTGGCCGTAAAGAATTCACTGCACTTTGAACACCATCAGGGGTATTACTATCGAAAGTCACTGCGGGCGCATATTTGAGTTCAGTTAATTTATCATTCAATGCCTGACAATACATGCCGTCATGATCTTTGCCGTCAACTCGATACAGGGAATAATCAAAGCAATACGTGATAGCCGAAACGGGCACTATAATGCATGCAATCATAAGAGCTATCCCGCACAATATTGATAACCTTCTCTTTGCTGAATTCATACAAACCCTCCAAATTTGGTAATCCACCGGAATAAACATGGTATAACTATATGAAGAATACTAAAACAACAAGGTTAAATTTGAAAATACTCGTCAAGATGGTGCGAGAATCTCATCCCCCGCACGTAATCTCATATTCAGAACCCACATCTATTGGCTATATACTCACTTGCCTTCCACAATCCCGATCTCCTCCTCCGTCAGCCCGTAAAGCTCGTAGACCAGGGCGTCGATCTGCCCGTCCATGGCCTCGATCTGCCGCTCCAGGGCAGTTTTTTCGTGAGGCGTGCCGACTTGGGGGAGCTGTTTATGCAGGACGAGCATCTGCTCCACCAGGGAGACCATGCGGTCGTGGCGAGCGACGTCGGCGGGGTCGGAGAAATCGATGGTGCGGATGGGAATATTTTTAAGATACTCATAGATGAGTTGATAGCCATTTTGTATCTGTGTGCAATGGTGGGCGATAAGGAACCACCCAAGTCTGGAGTTGAGGATGCCCAGTAAGTATTTATCTGGCAGTGGAACAGTCCAGATGGCATCATTTATGTAGGTTCCTTCATTGTCAAGTGTAAATGATGGTTTAACCTGAAATTTTACATAGATTATCTTTTGTTTTTCGAACACATTATGATATTGTGGTCTTGGTCTTTGAAGAGCATACCACTCATACTTAATGCCTGTTTCTGCATGATCTCTGTCCATAAGTTCGGACTTGAACTTCAGTAAATGGTTGTATATAGCTGGATAATCCTTTTTAAACTGCGCTTCTGCTTCATCTGAAGCGGTTAACACGCTAGGATTGTTGTGAATGGGAAAATGCCATGGTATATAAATCAAGTAACGTTCAATCTTGGGGATTTGATACCTTTTTATGTCCCTTCCTATTAGGAGCGGCTTTATGACTTCTTCGCTTTTTGGGTCCTCGTTTATTAGCATCTGTCTACTTTCAGCATTAATGAAGAAAGCCTCTCCTAAACCAGTTTTAATACCAGTGTAGATTTCTCCACCTACGTACTCGCCAAGAGATATACCATGAGCTATCATCTTATTTAGAAGTGCAATGGTGCAACTATCTGCTAGAGACCAGCCGTTATCATTAAGCGTTTCCTGGTTCACATCGTAATGTTGTCTTTCGGCATATTCGCTCAGATCCTTGAAATCCAAGGTCTTGACTTGAGTTACATTGAAGCACGTTTTGGGGGTATCTTTTGTAATGCGTATTATACACGGATAAGTGGTAGCTCCTTGGAATACAGGTAGATCCCCAAAATCCAAGATCGCCTCAATGCATTTCGTTTTCAGCCATTTTCGCAGAGGCTTCCCATAATTCGCCTGCTTCCATTTGTTTGAAACTATGTAGCAAAAGACTCCATCGCTCCGAAGAAGCGAGATGCCACGCTCGATGAAGTAAGTATAAAGATCCGCAATTCCATGGTAAACTTGATAGTGATGCTGGAAGTAGCTTTTTAGATCGCTTAACATCTCTTGCCTCACATAAGGCGGATTCCCTATCACCACATCGAACCCACCCTTCAGAAAGACCTCAGCAAACTCCTTATCCCAATCAAAGGGATTGATCCTCGCAATCTCCTCCGGCCCCAGGCCCGGATTGTCCTTAAGAATGTCCCAACCGATCAGCGAGTTGCCGCACTTGATGTTCCGGCTCAAGTCGGGCAGCGCCCTCTCTGCAAAGAGCTTGAGCTGCTTGGAGATGGTCTCCTCGTTCTCGCCCTCCAGCACTTTCAGCAGAAGAGAGAGCTTGGTCACCTCCACCGCCTGCCGGTCGATGTCCACGCCGTAGATGCTGTTCAGCAGAATGCGCTTGCGCTCCGCCGTGGTCAGCTTCCATTCCTCGCCCCGGCCAAGGTAAATGGGCAGCTCCGGCTCCCGGCTCTGCCCCTTCTTGCCCGTCGCCGGGGCCGCAGGCAGGAGCTTCTTGATATCCGACATCCTGCCGCCCACGATCAGAGGCACAAGGTTTTGTATGTACCATTCCTTATGCCAGTCCAGAAGATGCTGATAGGCGACAATGAGAAAGGAGCCCGAACCGCAGGCGGGGTCGAGCACCCGCAAGGCTGCCGCCTCTTGCAGCGTCTTTTCTTTGAGAAGCGGTGCAATCGTATTTTGCACAATGTACTCGACAATGTAGGCCGGCGTGTACTTGACTCCGCCCGCCTTCTTTACCTCCGGCTTGTCCTCCACCACAGCCCTGTGGCCCTCATCCAGCCGGATGACCTTGCCCAAAAACTGCTCGTAAATCTGGCCCAGGATCTCGGCGGGAAGCACAGAGAACTCGTAAGGGCTCTCCGGGAAATAGAGGCGCTTGATGATATTCTTCAGGGTTTCATCATCGATCACAAGCCCCGGCGTGATGGTGTCCGGATTGTCTCTGCCCGGCTCCTTTGCGAAATGAAAGATCCCGGAGTTGTAGCGATCGTCCGCCTGCAAGAACAGCTCGCAGAGCCTGGGATAAACCCTGTCACCGTTTTGCAGGTCTTTCAGGCGCATGTAACGTTCGATGCCCCGATCCTCGCAGATGCGCAGAAATATGATTCGATCGATAATGGTTTGAACGGCATAGTTCAGGCTTACCGTGTCTAGCAGTGCATTGTGTCGGGCAATGCTTTTGGCCAGCATCTCCCGCCACTCTGAGATGTCGTCCAAAAGGGCAGCGTCCACTCTTTTCTCGCCCCGCTTTTGCGGCAGAGATTCCACATATTTATCGAGCGATCCATTCAGCACTGCCTCTCTGGAAAAGAGGGCGGCAATCTCAGGCCACTTTTCTGCATATTGATCGTACCGGAAATACAAGAGCCGGGACTTGGTGGATTTATCATCCTTGGAGGGGCGCGCCCGGCAGTAGTAGACCGAGAACTCCTCAAAGTCGGTGAGAATGGAGATGGCAAGATCTGCAGACCAGGCATACCGCCTTATCTGGTAAGCGGGGTAGACTCCTGATTCAATATTTATGGAGGGCCTCTTCACTTCCACGAAGAACTTTCTCTTGTCAAAGAGGCGAAAGCTGTAGTCAGGATTCTTGATCTTTCCCTCGACATCGATTGCATCCTCCTCTTTGACCTCTCTCTTATCGGCGCGGCATTCCTGCTTGTGGTAGACGTCCCACCCCAGCGCCTCAAAGAAGGGATTGATGAACTCTGTTCGCAGTTCCGTCTCATTGTACTGGCTGGATCGATAGATATCCTGATCGCGCTCGAACTTTTCCATCAGCTCGATGATCTTTGCGGGTGCCTGTGCCTGTGCATGTGCCTGTGCCTCCAATTCTTTGCCCTCCGGGAGCTTCTTTATTTGCTCTCACGAAAAAGCTTGCGGAGGAAAATGCATGCCGCCAATTCAGGCAACCATTGAGGCACGTCCCAAAATCCCTCACCCTCTCCCAGACGCAATCATGCCCAGGTGGGCTGTACATTGAAATCTAAATTAATTCGGCAATTCGAATTCCCGGAGCATCATCCCCACCTTGAGCTTGATGTCAGGAATCTCGTTTTTAACAACATCCCAGATGATTTCCCACTTCATTCCAAAATAGTGGTGGATTAGCTTATCTCTAAGTCCTGCAATCTTTCGCCACTCAATGCCGAGGTGTTTCTCCCGGAATTCGTTTGACAAGTTTTTTGTGGCCTCGCCTATCACTTCGAGGCTTCTCAGCCAGGCCCTCTGCTTCTCCCTGTTTTCTATCAGGTCTTCAAAACCGATTCCCTCACTGCTATCTTCCAGAAAGCTGATCTCGTCTAAGATGTGCCTCAAAAAAACGGAGTCATCCTTGGTCGGCCCAGACCACCTCATTTTTTACATACGGCGCAATATACGGGCTAAGAGAGTCAGGCGTGACCAGCTCCCCTCTCCTGGCAAAGAGGTCTTCAAGGAAGAAGGATAACTTCATGAAGTTATCGAAGGTCGGCTCTTCAAATTCCACCATTATATCTACATCACTAGTCTCTTTTTCATCCCCACGAGCAAAGGAGCCGAACAGGCCGATCCTTTTAACATGAAATCTCTTTTTTATCTCCTGCTCATGTCGTCTCAAGATATCAATGATTTTCATAATTGGATCCTGTAATAATCTGCAGACAAAGATTAAAAATCTGCCTCTCTTGGCTTCAAAATTTTGAGCCGGATATTTTTTGGCTAATGGGAGAAAGCACCGGTGCCTGAATGCAAAAGTTTGCGGTTAGTACTCATCAATTGGCTAAAAATGAAATAATCAAGAAATCAAGAACCTCAAAAGCGAAAAGAGAAAAACAAAAAGAGCGGGCCTTCAGGCCGTCTTCATCCCGGCCGCTTCCTCCAGTCCCAGTTCTTTTATGGACTCATCTCTCATCTTGAACTTCTGGATCTTGCCGCTCACGGTCATGGGGAAGTCGTCGACGAACTTGATGTACCTGGGAACTTTGAAATGCGCGATCCTTCCCTTACAAAAAGCCTTGATCTCCTCCGCACTGGCAAAGGCGCCCTTTTTGAGCTTGATCCAGGCCATGATCTCCTCGCCGTACTTTTTATTGGGCACACCAATGACCTGCACATCGCTTATGGCCGGATGAGTGTAGAGGAACTCCTCAATCTCATGTCCTTGAGCCGGCCTGTAATTTTGCAGTAGTCCTCCTCATCCAGAGTTCCCAGGTTGCCGGTGTGCAGCCACCCTTCCTTGTCCACGCACTGGTCGGTAGCCACCGGATCGAAGTACCCGGCAGGAAGCACCATTGCCGCGCGTTCCGTCATGCAGGAGACTTTCCCTGAGGACGTCAGTTTCACCAAACCGGAGGGAGGAATGTTCCTCTGGGTGACATTGCCGGAGGGCATGTCGTCTCTCGATCTCTTCAATCGGGCCATAAAAGAAAAGGTGGCCTTCGTGCCCGGTCTGGCCTTCTATGCAGACGGGGGCGGCAGCAACACCCTGAGGCTGAACTTCTCCAACTCCGATAACGAAAGGATCTTCGAGGGCATCACCGGGCTGGCAAAGGTCATAAAGGAAGCGGCCTCGTGATCTGCTGCCTCATATTTTTTGCCAATCAATTTGTCATTTCGACCAACAGGTATATAATCCAGATTGATAGTTTGTAAGACGTTACATTTTCGTCGATTCAAAGAGATTTGTTGAGATGTTTTTTGTAGCAGGTTCGATTCTTTGAATCGATACAAAAGGTACGTGAATTAAATGTTTGAAAGAAAATATGAAAATAGCGGTAGCGGCAGCAGTGGCGGCTACAATAGTGGTCCCAGAGAAATGACAGATGTAACTTGCTCCGAATGCGGCAAGCAAACCCAGGTCCCCTTCAAGCCGGACGGTTCCAGGCCGGTCTACTGCAGCGAGTGCTATCAGAAACACAGACCTGCCAGGTCACCTGGAAGATACTAAACCAATTTGATTTAATCTATCTGTTTTAGCCGAAATTGCGCTCACAACGGCAAAACCGGCTATGTAGGGCGACATCTGCCCTGCAGATTTCCAACTTTTTGGCGGCGAGCAGTTTTACCTCTTCTGAAAGCAAATGGCTGGGTGAAGCTAATGCAAAAGATATTGAGACCTGTGTGGGGAACGCAAAGGAGCTAGAGGATTTTGATTGAGCACAAGCAGACCGTAGTTCTCGATCCTGCATCAAACACGATGATCGAGGTGGACGAAGAGATAGCTCCACTGCTGCAAGTCATCTGGAACTGCGGCATCATTACCTGCAATTCCTGTCAAGAAAATAAGCCGGGCATCATATGGATCGAGTTTCTCGCCGCACAAGATGCAGAAGCGTTTTTAACGCGCATAGTATCCGGCCTTGATCCTATTAACAGCCCTGAATCCGATAACTGGCTGTACTCCAGAATTACGGGTGCAAATGGAGGCTGGCAATATACCGCTCATCCTCATGATGCCCGAGAATACATCGATGAAGAGAACGATTGCATTGAATTGAACGCATCCCAATCGTGTGCAATTGCTTTATCCATATCTGTGCGCTTTCCTGCGGGAGATTACGAAATACTGCGGGATCTTCTCGGCAGACAACTGTGAAGCCCGGTTACGGCCAAAGGATTATAAATCGCTGAGGCTAATTATGATTAATGAATGCCGTAAATCGAAATAGGAGCCGATATGACCTGTGATCTTTGTACTAGAGCACCGGTGGGTGCATGCGTGGGCGAGGCGTTCTGTTCATCCCTCCATTTGACGGACGAGGACGCCTGTACGCTGGCGGCTGACATCTGCCTCTCCTGGTGGCAGAAGAGAGATGACGAGACTGCAATTGATGATCTGCTCTGGGAGATGTCGGAGAACCGAATTGATGAGCTGGCATGTGATCCCGAGAAGGCCAGGGCGTATTTGGCCGAAAGGATTCTAGAGGACTGACCCGCCTCCACTATTATTTTTAATAAATACGTGATGCTGAAAAGTGAAGGTGAATCTCGATTCTATCCCTGAAGCCCTGGCAACATGATGCCAACAAATTAATATGAGCAGCTCCAATGATACCATATTAATCGTGATGTATGTGAGGGAGCTATCATGATCAACTTATTTAAAAAGGACACAGCGAGCACAGTGAAGGTGGATAAAAATAAAGAGAAACAAGAAGCGCGAAGGCAAAAAGCGCAAGCTAGAGGACAAAAGCCTATAAAATAAATTAGATTTCTCCATCAGGTGAAGCATATCATGATAAGAATCTCAATGCAGACTGTCCTGGCAGCAATTGCCGTCGCAGTTCTTTTCGTAACCGCCGTCCAGGCCGGGGAGATGGATATGATTGTCAAATTGGGCTTTGATCGGGTTGCTGATGAATATACCTGTGAAGGGGTGGATATATCGCCAAGTATCGAGATTCAAGGGCTCAATGCCACATCGATGGCCGTGATTGTTGATGACCCGGACGCACCTTCTGCTACCTTCACCCACTGGCTTATCTGGAATATCCCACCTACAGATGCCATTCCCAGGGCCATAGCCAGGAACGCCGCCCTCAAAGAGCCCTTCTCCGCCCTGCAGGGCACGAACGACTTCGGAGAAATCGGATATGCCGGCCCCTGTCCACCTTCCGGAAAGCCGCACCGATATTTCTTTCGCGTATTTGGTCTGGACAGGATGCTGGACTTATCGGCAGGCGCCACGGTAGCCGATCTGCAAAAGGCCATGCAAGGCCATGTGCTGCAGAAGGGAGAGGCAGTGGCAACCTATGGACGGTGATTTTTTCCTGAGCTTAGTTCAGTGACTTTGTGAGGTGTCCCATCACACAGGACCCCATGCAGCGGGACACCGTCCCTCTGACCTCAAGGCTGATTTATGGGGGCTGCCCCTTTCACCAACCCGTTTATCAGTGAGAATCCAACTCCATTAGCTCCCGGATTTATGGGCCTGACCTCGATGCCCCAATTCCCAATAGCCGCACTTCTCAGGAAGTAGTAATCGTAGTTCGAACCCAAGAGGTGCATTACATTCTGGTTATCGCCCTGGACAGGAAGAGTGATTCCGTTCGGCTGGATCAAAGTCAAAGTGAAGCCGACATCCTTCCAGGAAAGACCTATCATTTCTGCCCACTCCGAGATCGGCAGTCCGGTTTGGTATCCTGAAATGGCCTGATCTTCTAAGCCCAGCAATCTCACAAACCTCAGAGGCGACGCACTTGAATAGGCTATGCCGTTCTCCACCTTCAAAGTATCAAGTGCCGTAACCGACTTGGTCCAGGGCAGGGTTATGACCGTCCCGGCAGGAATTGTGTAGGATTGGGCGGATGGAGTGGTACTGACAGGTGCAACATAAGGATAGTAGGGATAATAAGGATAATAGGGATAATAGGGATAATAGGGATAATAGGGATAATAGGGATAATAGGGATAATAGGGATAATAGGGATAATAGGGATAATAGGGATACTGACAGACGCCATTGATGCATGTCTTTCCCTGTCCGCAGACAACAGGTGAATGCAGGCAGCCCCGGACCGGATCGCAATAGTCTATTGTGCAGGGATTGTCGTCGTTGCAGTTCTTGGGAGTATGCACGCATTTTCCATTATCACAGGTATCGATGGTGCAGGCATTATGGTCATCGCAATTCTTGGGCGTATGAACGCATGCAGTACCGTTGTAAGAGTCGATGGTACAGGGTTTTCCATCATCGCAGCTTGTCGTAGTATTGTAGCACACACCGCCATAGCAGTAATCAAAGGTGTTGGGATTTCCATCATCGCAAATCTTTGGTTTATGCTCGCACTTTGTCCCGTTGAGGGTATCCACAGTGCAGGGATCATGATCATCGCAGCTACGGTGATGGCGGGCCATGAGCGCCTCGCTTGATGATAGGGCAGTGCTGTTGTTTGAGGATGAAAGAGCAGTACTGTTATTTTCGCTTTGAAGAATGATGCTGGCGCGTTTTATTGGCTCATTGATGCAAGCGCCATCTCTGCAGGAATCGATAGTGCTGTCATTTCCGTCATCGCAATTCACTAGTTCGTAAACGCAGCCTGTGCCATTGTAGGCATCCGTGGTGCAGGGATTGCCGTCATCGCAGATGGGCTGTGCTGTCGGATTTGCTACTGCCACCTCTATGGCGCTTTGCGATTCATTGATAGTGGTATTCTCTTCAGCGGTCTCATTATGCATTTCCGGTAGAGCTGGGCTTAGAAATTCCACCGAATAGCTTTCTCCGGGCAAAGGCGTATTGACACCGTCGGATGGGCCGCATAGGTCTGCTGTACTGGCGTTTCCATCATCGCAGCTTATAGATGTAACAATTGCGTCAGTTGCGACTGATGGTACAACTACGGGAGGCTGTGAGTTGTTTTGCCCTGAACTCTCCACTCTATCCTCCGTTTTGATCTCCGCGTCTTTTTCAATTGCAGCGGAATTGGCATCGTCGCAGCTCTGCGGCTTATGCTGACAGAGCGTTCCATTGCACAGGTCCTTGGTACAGGGATTATTATCATCGCAATCCCCGCACTGGGCGGAGACGCAACCTGTTAATAATAAAGTACTGAAAATAAATATAACCAGAGATGTGCAAAGCTTATCTCTTCTCATTTCGTTGTCCACACATTTCACTCCCACCAAGTCGAGGGGTTCTTTTTATATCTAACTTTCTATCAAGAGAAAGAGCTCAATGTAGTCTGCCGGGCTTTGAGCTGCTCCTTGAGAAGGTCGCTTTGCAGGATGAATTTCTTTAATGGCAGCTCTAGCTTGCTGCAAATATACCACAAAGCGCTCTTCATATCCTCGAAGAGCAAAGCCTTCTCTTGCATGGCATTTCTCACATTTTCCCTTACGTTAAAGACGCCTAAGGGCACATATCCTGAATAAGCCTCCCGCAAGATGATCGCACCTGCCTGTTTTTTCTCGCGTGCCAGAGCCTCCAAGACAGCCATTTTGCAGGAATAGTAGCAGCCACCCACACGGGAATAGCCCTTCTTGCCCCCATTGTTTTCATAGTCGGAGAATATCAGCTCTTCATTTCCCAGGATGTGCAAGAAGGCCTCCATCCACTCATACTGCCAAACGGTTGGCAGGAGAAGGACGGCATAATAGTTGTTGAAACTGGAAAACTCTCTCACCTGGAAGCAATCAATGAGGTCATGCTCCCTGACTTTATGCAAAAGCCGGTTTCCAAGGGTGCTGTCGCAGGCGGTGATGGACCAGCGCGTGGGGACCAGACGGCGTCTCTTCTTGGTGCCCATGGCTCCCATGGAAAATGCCTTCTGAATGCTGGAGAAAGGTAGGCCCTTTTGGTGCAGGTCAACAACAGCGTCCGCCGCCAGCAGGTCGCCGTCGTAATACACCTTCTCCAAATTCGGATCCCACAAGGCATTGCCGATTTCAAGCCTCTCCAGGGGCGCACTGGGGCCGAAGGGGGTGTGCTCATCGCTAAAGGACATGCCCTTCGGGGCGTGGCAAAACTGCGCTTCGCTCTCAATGGAGGACGCACAAAGAGAGATATCTCGCAGCTTATCTATGTAGCGACCTTGCAACTGTGTGACTTTGACGGGCTTCTTGCCCCGGATCAGGTTTAGCCGGTATCTTATGATATCCTCCTGGGTCTTCTTTTCCGGTATCCAAGACTCGGGCCGGTCCATGATGATGGTGTCGCCATGCATTGGTGCGATCATGGGGCCGGCGTAGACCTTGGGATAGTTCCAGCTACCAATGAAGACGGAGGGTGGAGTGCTGCCATCAAGCTTTGTACCCACTTCCTGAGAGGGGATATACATATTGGCCGTCAATTTTTTAAGATAGGCTTCCTTGCCTTTGATCACAATGAATGATCAGACAGATTTGAATAAAAGCATAATGGACGCGGGGCGAAAGTGTTTCCCTGGCATTTCTCTTCCTGGCAAGCAAGGGTACATAAACTACACGGTTACCTATTTACATTCAAAACGCCAATAATTTACCGAGGTGTCCTCAGATGAAATGGACTGTGTTAATAATAGCATTAATGATGCTACTATGTGTCAATGCATTTGGACAGATGAACCCGTATTCCACCACCGCAACTGGCGGTGCACCCACACCCAGCACTCCCAGCAGCGCAGAATCACAGGGCTTTCAGGCGCCAACAGACGTCATCACATCCCAGCAGGCCCCAAGCGCGCAGGAGAGTACGCAAACTCTGATGAGCGCGAGCCAGGATGCCGCCTATGCCTTTGCGCCTGCGGGATCAAAGGCCACCGCGACCAATCCCGTCTACAATAAAATGATAGTTCCGACAGGAGGCTATGCGCCTAATAACCTATATATCTCCTATGCACCACGAACCGTAGCAAGCTGCAATCTTTATGCCAACCTGCCTTTATGGCTGAAGACCTCGGGAACAGGCAATGCCTGGTTCTATGAGTGGTATCCGAACGGCATGCTCGATACTAATTATGCCGGATATATCTATAACCCGAACTGGTACAAGAGATGGTTCTTTGCCGATACTCCAGGCTGGCACATCCTCCAGTATTACTGCAACGGCTGGAGCAACTATGCCTACATTTATGTCTCTGGCCCAGGCAGCAACTGGGTGAATCCCAACCCGAGTCCCGATCCTATGCCATATCCGTATCCCTATTGGGACAGCCAGATAACCTACACCTATCCTCCCACCGGCCATACTTATTACTCCTATCAATGGACCACATCCACGGGAAATTGATCATGGGGAGTAAAATCCTTTTTTTGCCGGCACTCTGGGCCAGTGTTGCACGTCTTGCTTCAATCGATTTTTTGCGCTGATCTTCACTAATCTCACCTTTAATTCGAGGCCAGCTTTCGGACAAGCGGCATGATGGCCGGTCTGATGCCCTTTGCCGGCGTGGCCGGCCCGGCAGAAAAGCCCATCTCCAGGCCCAGAGATCCCATCATTTCCTGGTTGAAGCGGTCCGCGATCTCATCGAAGATCCTCTGATAGGCAATGCAATGGGGGTCGACGCCTTTAATCTCGCCGTTCGTGGGTGCAATGGCGTTGTAGGGGCAGCCTCCCCGGCAGTAGCGGATGTGCTTACAGCCCTTACATTCTTGGTCCACATACTCCTTATAACGGAGCATGCGCACTCCAGCCGCAGATTCTGCCAGATCCTTCTGGCTGGGATGATCACGAACGTGGCCCATGACGTATTCCGGCATGCCTACGAAGCGATAGCAAGGATAGATGCTGCCATCCGGGCCCACGGCAAAGGTGTTCTCCATGCAGTCTACAAAGGTGCAGACAGTGCCCCGCCCGGTGAAGACACATCGGCAGTAGTCGTTGATATTACGAACCTCTATCCGGTTCATGTTCTCCAGGTACTTGTCCAGCAAATAGACCAGCAGCTCGCCATACTTTTCCGGAGATAGCGCCCATTTGTCCGGCTCGTTGCTGCGCAGAGACGGGAGTGCCGGATGCAGCTTGAGCGTGAGATCGTTTTCCAGGAAAAAATTGAATATGTCTTCTTTGAATTGCACGGAATAAGAGGTAAATGTGCATATGAACTGCACCTGCAGGCCGTGGCTCTTAGCCAGTTCATAGCCTCGCATAGTCCTCTCGTAGTAGCCCTCTGATCTTTGCAGGTCGTTAAGCTCCTGGGGCCCGTCCAGGCTGGAGCCGATGGGGATGCTGAACTGGGCCAGGACATCGGCCAATTCCGGAGTAAGCCTCCAGAGGTTGGTCTGCAAAGCGAAGTTGGGCTCGAGATGCTGGAGCTCATTGGATAGCAAGGGAAGAGCCTGCCGGTAGAAATCGGCCCCGGCCAAGAGCGGCTCGCCTCCATGAAATGTGAAGGTGACAGGATCGCTGCGAAAATCCTTGAGCCAGGCCACAGTATCCTTAACGGTCTCTATGCTCATGATGGGTGAATCCACCTCTGAACTCCAGCAGTAAGCGCATTTAGACGGACAGCCAAGGGTGGGGATGATCATGACGTGAAAAGGCCTCTTTTGTTTCATCTTTTGTCTCATAAATTTTTGGCCTTCTTTCAACTACTAATAGTTTGTCGCAAATGCGGCTTTGCTGTGTAGTCCCGAAAGTATTTCGCACACGCTTTATCCCCGAACCCGTAACACATTTTATGAAATTATACAAGCGCAAGATCCATTGGATTATCCGCCAAGAGAGGGCTTCCACCCTCTCTCCGGCCACCGTGCTCCTGCCCATCTTCAGAAAGGTATTAGAGGAACTAAGTACTAGATAAGCATGACATGACTGCAGAAGAACCAAAGACAAATGCGCCAGAGATAAGGGGATATAGATCACCACAATATAGAGAGATTACGCCAACGATGTTCTTTGGCGGCATCCGGACCGGATATATCGAAGCAACTGTGATATCTTCGAAAATAAACGCTATCGATAAAATGTTCTCAGGGAAAACCGTGATGGAACACACTGAGGAGATCTCACTTAATCTTACGCCGCTGCAGGCGAAATCGTTAGCCGCTTGGCTGTTAAAATATATTAAATATTATGAAGATGTGTTTGGAAAAATCGAGAGTGAAGAAGAATCCGGAAAGAATAAAACGACTACCTTAAAAGAGGTCGACCTTTCCAAACTGGATGAGATATTGAAGGAGTTGTAATGCCAGAACCTCTTCTGAAGGACGGGGGTACGGCAAGCAACAAGCTTGCCAATTTCTCTGAATTTCCGATGGGTCCAACCAGTCCGATAATTCCAGACCTATTTATATATGAATACACATTTAGCAGTCATGGCAAAAAGGTGATTATGATGGATAGAGATCTGAAATCATTTATCGATTTCATTGACGAGGAAGTCTCTACCGGATGGCGGGAAAGGATAGAACAGAATACAATGGTTTTAGTTGGAAAACCAGTCGTTAGAGGGACGAGGATAGCAGTAGACCTCATATTGGATATGTTATCTGGTGGGTGGTCAGAAAAGGATATCATAGATAACTACCCGCAATTGACATCCGAAGATATACGGGCTTGTTTAAGTTATGCCGGTGTTGCATTGCGTCGAGGGCTTTTAGCTGGAAAGGATTGCCTGCCCCGATAGACACCGAGATGGCTAAATGCGTTTATTAGCGGACGAGAATTTTCCGCGGCACGTTTTTGATGCTCCTGGGGCCAATGGCCATGATGTAAGATGGATTGGCGGCGAAACAAGTGGAATTCAAGATTATGCCGTTTTAGCCTTAGCGCAATCCGAGAAACGCACGATTATTACATTTGATAGTGATATTTGATAATCTGCCTGGGTATTGCGGTGTCATCTTGTTTCGTATTCAAGATCTCCCTCTATCTGAATATTGCAGTTTTATTATAAATACTATAAATTCCCAAAAGGTGTTTATAGGTTTTTTCACGGTTGTAAAAACAACAGAAATTCGGCAACGTCCTATAAACGAAGGGCCATGCTAAGGCAACTGTGCTCCTGCCTGCCTCGGACCTCGTCGCGATCCTGTCAGAGGTAAGAAGCCTGGAAGATCGCGTGCATTCTCTCGATGAGCGTCACGGCATCACATGCCTTTCCGCTTACGGGTGGAAATGGGCTTGTGAATGCGACTGTTTATGGAGTCACTGAAAGAGATAGCATCAACGGTGATGGTGTCATTGGTCATCGGTTAAGCCCATAAATTGTCCCGGAATCTCTCCCGATTAACATGCGGGTAAAAGGCCTGACTGCCATATACTTCGAATTTAGTCTTAATTATATCACTATCATTTACTCCAATGTAGCAAAGGACCTCACGCAGAAAATCCGGAGAGGATTCGACAAATACATTACACCACCTCATCTGGGTGAATCGTGCTATTTGCCTATCTGGATTTAGCATTCTTACTATATTATAAATTTCTCTACTGACTATTATAGTTAATATAGATATCCAAATAAAAGCTTCAATAACCTGCACGTTTGTGGTTTCAACGACATCCAGTTGATATTTACTTTTAAGCTCCTTAAATATCAATTCGATTTCCCAGCGACCTTTATACAGGTAGGCAATATCTTCTGCAGTTAATAAGTTATCTGAAATGTTAGTAATATATACATGATATTTTTCATCTTCAAGGTTATAAATAGCTACGAGACGAAATTCTTCCAATATCAGCTCTCTACGTCCCGTATTTTCTTTTTTATAATATTTTATTTCTATTTTTGCATCTAATGTCTCTCCATTGAGTCCATTTATTATCTCCGCCAGTTTTTTGCCTTTGATTCTTCCTTTGTCCAGCTTGCATCCTTTATTTAGGCCTAAAATCACAGGATTGGCATTTGATTTCATTCTAGAGACAAAATAGCCGCCGCTATTCTGGATCTTAGAGAATATTCCATATTTATAAAATCCTAAATCAATTAAAATAATCCGATCTCTTATCCATGATCCGATTCTCAATGTTTTAATATCACTCGTTCGCTCCGGAATAATCGAAACGCTTTTTGGCCCATTAGCTCTGGCGCTTACCAATACACTAACTTTTACTCCTGCGGCAACCGTTTTAGATCGAGCGGCCGGTCATTTATCCGCAAGTACCTTATTCAAACGTATTATTGTACTATCTTGAATTAAAATATCTAAAAAGCAATTAAGGTGCGCGTCAAGGGATCTGCACGATTCCTTAGCGAGCTGTTTCATTCCATGGATAACGCATTCGTGGAGGAACGCGACCAGTTCCGGCGTAAATCGATAGTATTAGCTGAAATCTGATATGGTCTGTTTTATTGCTTTTTCATACATCCTTTTCATGCCGGCAAGTGTCCTCTGTAAAAATGGTCCATATCCAAGTACAAGAACCCAGAAAAAAATTTCTGGCGTTATTTTTCCTTCTCTCTTAATAAAACCAGTTCTTCTTGCGGTCTCCCGAAGCCATTCTACAGAAAACATCATGCATAAGCTCTTCGCAAAAATATACTCATCAATGCATACTTTTTCGTCAGTCATAATTGCCAATCCCTCAAAAGGGATCGATTACATTCAAATTATATAATATTTGTGGTTAATTTTAATTCGGAAATATTGCATCGTATATTTTATAAATAGTCCTTAACCGATGACCAATGAAGGGGGATGCTAAGCATGTTAGCTGAACAGATTTCAGGGGCAGACGACATATGTCGTCATTTTCATTTATCACCAAAACTGGAGGGGTAAGCCTTTAATTAGCCATGAAGTCATAGCAAATCTCATTGCAGCCACTACCACCCAAAAAGGGCTTCATGTAGGGTGTGGCATGGATAAAAAAGTCTACCCAAAAGGCATTAAAATATCTGATAATGAATTGAAAAAAGTAAACATGACAACTGAGAAATTTCATGAAGAATGGAATTATAAAATTAAGCCAAATAAAAATGTGTGTATTTACCTAGCTTATTTCGTTACAAGCGCTAAGGGACTGGGCCCCCACGACTTCCAGGCTCATCGACGCGATGGAGGTTATCAGGCAAGCCTTCTGTCTTAAAGGGGGGCCCATATGCTGTCCAGCTATATTGGCCTGGATCCCCAGTAGTAGTAAGTGTTCCTTGCATTGATAAATGGCTAGAAAAATTTTTATCGCCTGGAATAATATAGACCACGCCGCTATGTTGTCGAGTCCACTCATTAAGATGTGTCCGAGTGAATTCTACTTGGTTGCCGTAAATAGTTCCTGCAATCGGATCAACGAGGGGTTGAGAGCTATTGAAATCATATATTGTCCCTTCTATCGTATTTCCCGACTGCTTTATTATAAGCACGTCCCAATTCGAGATTTGCACATGCCACTCACCTGTGAGGTCGTAATAAGGTGGAGAATATCCTGGTTCATGTCCTGATGGTTTAAGATTTGCGAGATTTGGATTTGAGTATGGATTTCCCTGGACCGCATCAACTGTATTCATTGCAAGCATAAGCAATACAATACCAGTCAGAAATATCTTTGCGATATACATATCTAACACCTCGATCTACCTTAAGAGCTTGTTTCAATTGTATATGCGATTATTCATTAATAAACATGTTCCTACCTACGACTTGGAGAAGGCAGATCAGGATATCAGGATAGCTGATAACAATAATATAGGGTCAACTTTCCACAATCTCTCCTGGTAAAAAAAAGCTCAAGGGGCATTCGACCCCTCGATGCTGTAAGGATAGAAAAAGTAGGCCATCCCTTCCTCAAATCAACGGTGTTAACACGACCCCCTACACCCTGCTCGCGCTCCAGGGATACTGACCCTGGCCGTTGTGGTCAAAGCTGCCTTTATATGTCGAGCCGTCCCACAATCCGGCGTAGACCTGCGTCTGCTGGCCGGCTAGTTCCCGGGTGAACTGAATTGTTCCGCCGGATATAGTGCCGCTGATGGTTTCCACCATCTCATTCTCATGGTCAGCCTTGGCCATCTCCGCCACCTTTTGCCCGTAAACCTGGTCCTCCTTCTTCAGGGCTCTGCTGGCCTTCAGCCATCAGGCAGACACGTCCTTTACGCCCATCCTCACGCTCTCGAAACTTCGTCCCATAGCTAATCGCTCAGACAAAAAGTCGCAGGCCATAGTTTTTCCCGGCGTTCCTCCTGCCAGAGATTCTCCTCTTCAGGCAAGCTCCTCTCCTCCTCAAGCCTACTCTGTATCATTTCCTCTACGTCTGCTGGCTGGATGAGGAAGATCCCCGCCAGGATCTTCTTGGGGGTCTCCAATTCCATGAGCTTGAAGTTGGCCCTAATCCTGGGCTCATATAGTTCCGCCCTCCGTCTCCATGGCCATTTCATGGGTCGAGTGGTTATTCAAAAAAAAAGATGCTGGATTTTGGCCAAGCCCTATCCACTATACTCCCTGATTATAGAGAGCAATTCCTTGGTTGCTCCAGTCCATCAAAGCCTCCTTTGGCGGGGTTATGTCCACTTTCTTGTTGAAGTCGTAATACAAATCAGAAGTATCTATGGCAAACCAGATCTCTCCCAGTCGAATCGATTGATTGAACATCTTCATCTGATCTGTATTGGGATCTATTGATCCTATGATCTCCGGCGTCATGGAAAAGCTCATGAGACTTTGGTATTTCACAGGCAAGTAGGACTTCTTGGAGATCCAGATCGTCTTTTCTATCTTGCCGGTCTCATTCAGCTCGGTTCTGTTGACAGAGGGCAAATACATGGGATACTGAGTCACCTTGGCAGCTATGGCAAAAGAGGTATTATAGAGATTGATGTAATCCCCGATTCCGGTTACTATCTTCAATTTGCAGGCATCCTCGCCATTTATCGTCTCCGAGCCGAGATCCTCTGTTGTAGACAGAGTGAACGTCTTGGCTATAGCCGTTACCTGATTATTTTTGTCCGGGCCCCAGACCTCCTCTGCAGACCTCGGATCCACAAGATGAGTCCAGTTGCCACTCTCATTCTTCATATAAGTTGAGTTTCCTATCTGATAATAATCGACACTTATGGTGTTGGTTTTCGCAGGCTGGCCCGGCATCTCCATCTGATTCTTTGTCGAGCGACTGGCATGGGACTCTAAGCTCGACAGGTTTAAAACAGCAACCGTCTCAGTGGTTTCCGTGACTGTGGTTACCTTCTCAGAAGTTGAATTTGCTCCGGGATATGGATTGAGCTTCAGTGTCTGTGTCACTGAACTCTTGATGCTGTAGCTGGTCAGGTTTTCTGCCCCTTTGATACAATCCGTTGCTGTCGTCTGCCCAAATGCTGGCGTGCAAAGCACGGTCAATAATATCAAAACGAGAACAAAATTTCCTTTAATCGATATTCCTCCCGGCTGGTAATGGCTTACCTAGCGAAATAGTTTGTGTAGCCGGGACGTGCGAGAATCTCATCTATGGATGCGAAGGCGGCCAATGTGGGCAACCGCTAAGCAGAACGACGCCGTCCATCGCCCTTCCCCGCGCTCCTCTGGCCCGCTTTCCTCCAATTTGTAATGCCGTTCCTCTCTTATTTCACCTCGCTGATATCAAAGAGGTACGCTCCCAGGCCCAGCATTACAGCGCAGCTTACAGCCAGCACGACAAAGTCCAAAGACAGGGAAAAGGTGCCCGCCCCTATTAGGCTGTACCTGAGTCCGTCGACTCCATAGGTCAGGGGATTGAGGTAGGCGAGTATCTTTATCACCGAAGGAAACCTGTCCAACGGGAAGAGAGCCCCGGATAAGAAGAACAGTGGAAAGATTAGGAAGTTCATTATCAGGCTGAAGCCTGACATATCCTCCATCTGTGATGCAAAGACCAGCCCCATGCCTACGAAGGTGGATGCTATAAGGATCATGAAGACCAGAGACAAGATAAAGCCCTGCAGACTCGGCACTATCATGCCCAGGGCCATACCTGATAGCAGTATTATCATGGCCTGTAGGATCGCAGTGGTGACGCCTCCCGCAGTCCTGCCCAGGACTATAGCTATCCTGCTCACAGGAGCGACCATGATCTCTTTTAGGAAGCCGAACTGCCGGTCCCAGAGAACTGAGATCCCTGCGAACGTGGCAGAGAAGAGCAGGGTCATGCCTATAATCCCTGGAGTCAGGAAGCTAACGTAGCCTATACCTCGCGGAATTCCGGGCATGGTTGTGCTGGACCCGAACCCCATTCTTAGAAAAGCCAGGAAGAAGAAAGGCGCACCTACAGATCCAATCAGCCTGCTCTTGAGCCTGAAGAAACGCAACATCTCCCTGAGCCAGATGCTGTATATCGCGAAGAGATCGAGCTTCATCCTTTCCTCCTGTGCATCATGGCCATGGCGCGCATTGGATTTCCCGCGCCTTCTGCCTCTCTTATCTTCTTGCCTGTGAACTTGAGGAAGACATCTTCCAGGGTGGGCTCATGCAGCCCCACTGACTTTATAAACACCTTATTCTTGTAGGCTTCAATCATGACCTCTGGAATCCTGGCCTGGGCATGATCCACCCTCAGCTCTATGATTCCATTAGATGTAGCTGTGGACTTGATCCAGTCAACGGACTTCAGAGATTGTAATAGCGTATCGCCACCGCTCTGGACCTCAAGGGTAATAGTATCTGCTCCGATGAGGTCTTTTAAGTTCTTGGGCGTATCCAGGGCCACGATCCTGCCGTTATCTACTATAGCGACGCGGTCGCAGAGATAGTCCGCCTCCTCCATATAATGCGTCGTGAGGACGATGGTCACTCCTTCCCGTGCGTTCATTTTCTCGATGTACTGCCAGATGTGACTTCTCCCCGCCCTGAAGGACGGGGCTTCTAGCCGTTGATTGGCAGAGATTGAAGTCCCAATCTCAAAATGTTTATGGCTGCATTCCAATCTCGATCCAGAGATAGCCCGCACTCGGAGC
>Ga0247841_10005397_pt1 | contig 20749 bp, 19 predicted proteins | sample LaCruzMarch2015__2_FD_192410 | JGI IMG/M metagenome (GOLD analysis project Ga0247841, IMG submission 192410) | Freshwater microbial communities from meromictic Lake La Cruz, Castile-La Mancha, Spain - LaCruzMarch2015_18m | ecosystem: Environmental > Aquatic > Freshwater > Lake | place: Spain... | reverse complement strand
GGCTAACACCCTGGCAAAAATACCTTGGTTTAGCAGTAGAAAAGTGTCACCCTTGAAGGGGAACCGTACAGGGTATTGACAAAACTGCAAAATGTGTTATTATGTAATGTTCTTTGACTTTTTAAACAAAGCCTTAACAAAAAGGCTAAACCTAAAAGGAGATGCCGTGAACAAAAAAATCGGTGTGAGACAGGAAGAAGAGATCGGTGATAGTGGCCAGTCTTTTTCCCCCAAACGATTTATAACCATAGTAAGACTCTCGGGAAAGGACCGGGAGCAATGGAATAGCCTAATGAGGGAAATACTCTATGACCGGATCCTGCTTAAACTGGCACGTGCCATAGTTACCATGGCTATCGTTACGGTTGCGCTTCTGCTTTTAAACCGCCAGCTCCAGGAACAGTGGTTCTTGGGGGTATGTGCAAAAATAGGAATAAATCCGAGTCCCATGGTGGTCGTGGTGTTCTCTGGAATGATACTAGCGGCGATTATAATCGCCACAACTACGAAGCTTTTTCTTCAGCCACACTGGGAAGTTCTGGAAGCAAAAATTAACTTAATGCGCAATGAGATCGCCGCAAAATACGGAATTCCTGAAAACACTCCGTTCCGCATCGAGTGGTAATTTCGCACAATGCGAATAACGATAAAGCCCCGACACATGCCGGGGCCTTTTTTATTTAACAGAATAAATCAAATTATATTACGCATTCTTTCTCTGCCATTTCTCCACATAAACCAAAAGCGGACTGGCGATAAAAATTGAAGAATAAGCACCGGAAATAATACCAATAATCAAAGCTAATACAAAATAATGAATGGTCATACCACCAAAGAAAAACAAAGCAAACAAAGGCAGGGTAGTTTTCATAGTGGTGTTAATCGAACGCATCAAAGTCTGATTCAGGCCAGCGTTAACAGTATCACCAAAATTTTCATTATTGTGGCGTAATAAATTTTCACGAACACGGTCGTAAACCACAATCGTGTCATTGACCGAATAACCAAGCACGGTCAAAAGCGCTACCACAAAAGCAATGTCAACTTCTACGCCAAAATAATGACCCAAAAGTGCAAACACACCCATTACTAAAAGTACATCGTGTATTAAAGCAATAATAGCCAACAAGCCATATTTCCAACTGGCGACCGGACGAGACACTTGACGAAAAGCATAAGCCACATATAATATGATACCCAAATTCACCAAAATAATCGCCCACAACGCGCGTGTGCGCAATTGCGTACTCACAGACGAACCAATTGTTTCGAATCGATCTTCACGCATGGTATTGTCAGTAGCAAAATTAGATCGCAACTGACGCAACACCAATTGATGCTGATCTTCGGTTAAAAAATTAGTACGTACGATCAGACTCGTATCACCCGTCTTTTGAATAATGGTATTTTTTAAACCCAATTCAGAAAAAGTTCCTTCTACTTTATCTAATGCAGGACGATTTTTCTCAAATGTCACCTCCAATAAACTACCACCAGTAAAATCAATGCCAGGTTTTAATCCCCAAATTACCAAAAACACAATTGATACTATCGCGACTGCCGCTGACAAAAACAACCAGAAACGAGAATATTTAATAAATGGAATAGTCATATACTTAAAATTATTTTTTAACTAATTCAGTTTCTGGCTGAACTTCTGGTTTTTGATGGCCCCAAAACATCCAATTACCATATTCGTTAAACCATGGCGCAATCCAACGCATCAATGTGCGGGTAATGGTAATGGCAGTAAACATTGAAACCAATACACCGATGGAAAGAGTGACAGCAAAACCACGCGCCTGGCTACCAAGCCAAATCAAAAATACACAACTGATCAAAGTGGTAATATTGGAATCACGAATAGACGGCCAGGAGCGAACAAAAGCTTCTTCCATAGCACCACGCAGTGATTTGCGTAAACGCAATTCTTCTTTAAGACGTTCAAAAATAAGTACATTAGCATCTACTGCCATACCCACTGACAAAATAAAACCTGCCACACCGGAAAGTGTTAAAGTAACACCAATCAATTTAAATAATGCCAATGACAAAGCAGAATACAAACATAATGCCACTACCGCCACTATACCTGGTAAACGATAATACAAAATCATGAATAATATAACGGCAATAAATCCGATGATACCGGCATAGATACTTTTAACCAAAGAATCACTACCAAGGGTGGCATCAACTTTTTGCTGAGAAATCAGTTCTACTGGCACTGGCAGAGCACCAGAGTTTAAACGTTGCGATAATAATTTTGCTTCTGACAAAGTGAACGATCCGGAAATCACGGCACTGCCGGAAGTAATTGGTTCGTCAACTCGCGGTACTGAAATTGGCGAGCCATCCAAAAATATCGCTACTTGTTTGCCAACATTACGCGTAGTAATATCACCAAACAATTTTGTACCAGAATCATCAAACTGCAGACTCACCTGCACATCGCCAGTGGTATTATTTTGTGACACCTCAGCGCGTTTTAATTGTTTACCAGACAACCCAGTGTCTTTCCATTGTTCTTGTGGAGGTACGATATCGGTGGCAGTTTTAGTTTTCACTAAAATGCGCGCCACATCATATAATTTTTCTTGCTGTTCTCCTGTTTTGTAAATCAAATGATAGCCAAAATCGGTTTCCACCGGACCAACAATTGTGCTAACTGGCACATTCCAAACTGCATCTTCGAAAGCTTTTACCATTTGTCCTTGTTTAAAATACCCCAAGACTCCCCCAGATTGAGCAGCACCTGGTTCAGTAGAATTATCTTTAGCTAACTGCGCAAAATTCTGGATAGTAGCAGTTTTTTTCAATTCGGTAATTTTTGTCAATGCTTCAGCTTTGGTATATTTAGCATTGTCGCAATTACTAGCACCCATATAACAAATCAAAATATGGCTAGCAGATACTTGTTTGTCACCATCTTTTTGCGCAATGCGTTTTAAAATATTATATCCCGTGGTGCTAGACACGAATTTCTGAGAAACTTCACCGTCTTTGGCAGTCTTGGCCCAATTATAAATTTCCGGATAAATGTCTCCGTTGATAAAGCCTAAATCACCAACATTATTTTTGGTGCTATCATCTTCGCTGTATTTTGTGACTGCGGTAGCAAAATCAGTACCTTTTTTAAGATCAGCCAACGCCTGATTGACTTTGGTTAAGGCGGCTTTATTAAAATCAGTTAATTGTTTTTGCTCTTCCGCTGTTAAATCGCGTTGTGGTGTATTATTCTCTTCTTTGAATTCCAACACAGGAGTTTCGCCAATCATCTTAATTGCTTGATTGACATCAGTAACACCAGGCAATTCTACAATAATACGATAATCGCCGCCAACCTGTGTTGTCTGTACTAAAGGTTCAGCTACACCCAAACCACCGCGTACCCGGCGTTCAATAACGTCGCGGACACCTTCCACAGCGCTCGCTCGATCTTTACCCTCAATAGCGTCAGTTTTGGCCTGATAAATCAAATGCGCTCCACCCTGCAAATCTAAACCTAGATTAAAACCATTTGAAGGCAATTTTGGTAAGCCCAAATTAGCTTTGTTGTTAACAAAGTCTATGCCGCGATTGATTTGTCCTGGCAATACTATCGCCGAACAAACTATCAACAAAACCAATACTCCTAATACCCTCCATTTAACCTGCGAACGCGAGATGTTTTTGCTCGCAACTGGACTGTATTTCTTAGCCATACAAATTTAAAAGTTTTTTAATATTAAAGGATTGTGCTAAAATTCTACCCTATTTCGATTTTTTTGGCAAGAGGCGTATTGGGGATTGACGAGAAGGAAATTTTATGTTAATTTTATAAATAAAAACGCTCATTTTAACAAAGGGGGTAGCCGTGGAAACCGATGGTCACGTCGTAGTGGTAGAAATAATAAAAAATCAAGTAGCGCGCATCTTCACTATCGTCATTATACACAAAAATCAACAATCCACAGCCAAGCGCACTTTCAGGTGTTTCTTGATTGCTAAAACAACAGATGGAACGTATGCTGGATTTATTTACAATCCATTTAATGGAAACAGGCAATTCATTTGGAAAAATATCCATAAAAATCCCCCCAATATACTAAATGGCATGGGTAAACAATTCATCGAAGGATTGCGTATGGCGCTAACGATGGAAAACCCCAATCAAAAAAAGATGGTGGAACTTTTTCCAACACCACAGCACGTGTGGTGTATAATCTGATCAAACAGAATCACATACAGGCCACGGGTAAAACCGCTGGCCTTTTTATTAGAAGCCCGCAATACTCAGCCGCTTGCGGCGGAGTTGGAGGGCTGTTAAATATTATGTCGGCGGAGCCGACTCTCTGTCTAAAAAACCCGCCCAGATACTACTACCAAAGGGTCGAAGTCGGGTTTATTTTCCATGACAATTTTTATACTTCTTTCCACTCCCGCATGGGCAGGGTTCATTGCGGCCAATTTTTTCTTTTTTTGCGGCTGGTAAAGTCGAATCATTTATTGGTTGTGCATTCTTTTTTTCAAATGCCGCTTCGCCACCCCTTAAAACCATCTTGCGGTTTTGATTTATAGCTGGTGCGATCTTCAAACCCAAAGCTACCTTATAAATCGTGTACACCACTTCTTTTTGAATCAAAGCCAAAAGTTCGTTAAACATGTGAAAAGTTTCTTTTTTGTATTCAACTAACGGATCGTGCTGACCATAACCACGCAAACCGATACCAGTACGCAAATAATCAATCGCTACCAAATGTTCAATCCACAAAGAATCTACACCGCGTAATAATACTTGTTTTTCAATTTCAAGCATAAACTCAGAACTATTCACTGCTTTTATTAGCATGCTGTCATATTTTTCATTTGCGAGCGCTGTCAAAAATTCAATAATTGCTGTACGCGCGGTCACGTCACCTAATTTAGTCTCACCATTTTTTCCAAACGCCAACAATTTTTCTTTTTCACTGCCGGACAAAGGAAAAATTGTGCCAACCACTTCGGTAATCTCCTTCATGTCCCATTGATTTTTATCTTCAGTATTAGTGTGAAACGAAACCACATTTTGAATTTCTTCTACTACCATTTCCATAATAAGCGCGCGCAAAGCAGTGTCAGCAGTACCACTGCCGGCGGTCAATTTTTCTTTTTCTTCTTTATATTTATCTAAAATTTGACGGCGCTTACCATAAATAACTTCACGATGACGATTTAATACATCATCATATTCCAATAAATGTTTACGGGAATCAAAATGAAAACCCTCCACTTTTTTCTGGGCTGATTCAATTAACTTAGAAATTGTTTTATTTTCAATCGGCATATCGTCCGGAACTTTGAGTGTTTGCATGACGCTACGAATTCTATCACCAGCAAAAATACGCATAAGGTCGTCGTCGGTGGATAGATAAAATTGGGTTTCACCTGGATCACCTTGGCGCCCGGCACGACCACGCAACTGATTGTCAATACGACGAGACTCGTGGCGCTCGGTACCAATCACAAACAAACCACCGGCGTTTTTAACTTTATCAGAGCTTTCTTTATCCGGCGGATTGCCGCCCAAAATAATATCCACACCACGACCGGCCATATTGGTAGCCAAAGTCACTGCACCCGGACGACCGGCTTGAGCGATGATTTCACCTTCACGTTCATGATTTTTAGCATTTAAAATTTCATGTTTGACGCCTTCACGTTCCAAAAATAAACTCAGGGCCTCATTTTTTTCTACCGAAATCGTACCAATCAAAACTGGCTGACCTTTTTCTTGTTTAGCTTTTACTTCCTGTGCAATCGCTTTCCACTTTGCCTCTTCAGTGCGATAGATTCTATCCGGATGATCGTGACGACAATTATTTTTGTTAGTTGGGATCACTACTACTTCTAATTTATAAATTTTACCAAACTCTTCAGCTTCGGTGACAGCGGTGCCAGTCATGCCGGATAACTTTTCGTACATGCGAAAATAATTTTGAAATGTAACTGTCGCCATAGTTTGACTCTCGCGCTGAATCTTGACGCCTTCTTTTGCTTCAATCGCTTGATGTAAACCTTCACTATAACGGCGTCCTGGCATTTTACGTCCGGTAAACTCGTCCACAATAATCACTTCGCCGTTGTCAACCATATAATCACGGTCGCGACGAAATAACGCTTGGGCGCGTAGGGCTTGCTCCACGTGGTGCACAGTGCTCATACCGCCTTCGGCATAAATATTATCAATACCAAGCCACTGTTCCATTTTTTTAATACCGCCCTCAGTCAAAGTGGAAGAACGCATTTTTTCATCAACATTGTAATCTTCTTTCTCTACCAAACGACTCACTAAACTGGCAAATTTGTAATACATGTCTTCCGCTTCTTCGGCTGGCGCAGAAATAATAAGTGGCGTACGCGCTTCATCAACTAAAATCGAGTCAACTTCATCAACGATGGCAAAATAAAACGGCCGTTGTACCATACTTTCCAAATCCGGCACCATGTTGTCACGCAAATAATCAAAACCAAATTCATTGTTAGTACCATAAGTGATATCACAAGCGTACGCTTCCTGGCGGCTGCATGGATCTAAAAATTCATTCTCCACTTTAAACATTCCTTTTTTGTCACGCTCTTTATCTAATTCACTTCCTTCACCCCTTAATTCAAGGGTAGCAGAATTATTTTCTGATTTTATTTTTGGCTGCGAATTATATTTAAAAGAAATATTTTGTTGTTGCACAATACCAACAGACATGCCAAGCGCATCATAAATTTGACTCATCCACACGGCGTCACGTTTGGCCAAATAATCGTTAACAGTCACCAAGTGCACGCCTTTACCGGCCAAAGCATTTAAATAAATCGGCAAAGTGGCTACCAAAGTCTTACCTTCACCAGTTCTCATTTCTGAAATTTGTCCGCGATGTAAAACTACACCGCCGATCAGTTGAACATCAAAATGACGCATACCAGTGAGACGGCGCGAAGTTTCACGCACAACCGCGAACGCTTCGGGTAAAATATCGTCCAAAGTTTCGCCATCTTTTAAGCGTTTTTTAAACTCATCAGTTTTGAGACGCAATTGTTCCAATGACAAAATTTGCGTTTGTGGTTCAAATGCGTTAATTTGATCAATGATCGGCTGAATCTCTTTGACCGCTTTGGCATTCGGATCGCCAAAAATCTTGGTTAAAAATGACATAATTTAATGCTAAAAAAGCCCAATTGGGCTTTTTCATTGTAGCATATGTTGATAGAATAATCAACCCATTCCGCCATCATTATCGTAATAATTATTTTACACATTCCCAGTGACAAATTTTAGGTTGTTTTGCATCAAAATCCCAAACATGCATTGATCCACCCAAACATTCATCCCACCATTCACAACTAGCACATTTATCACATTTGGTCCGATTAGGGTCGCGAAAAAAGGTAAATTTTTTATTCCACACCTCAGAAAATCGATCGTTTCTGACATTGCCTTGGATTAACTCCGGCCGACGCGGCACATTAGGACAAACAAAAATATCGCCGTTGTGCAAAATACTGCCAACGTTGATACCAGTATTGCAATAAAAGAAATGTCCGCGCGTTTCTCTTTCCAAATCTAACCCTAAAAATCCGGCACAACCATATTTAACTTCCACTTTTTTATTCTGTTTTCTTTTTGTTTGTATAAAAAGTAAAAGTTTTTTTAATTGAGCTGGACTTAAAAGTAACTGACTATTGTGTTCGGCACGTCCAATCGGATCAACATTCATCGCTCGCCAAGAAGTAATGCCCAGTGGCATAAAAACCTCGTACATTTCTCCCAGATGATCAATATTCCCTTGGTGTACCGAAGTGGTAATTTGTAAATCTTTTAAAAAGTTAGCTTTGGCGAATAATTTCACAGCATTAATGGCGCGGTCATAAGCGCCTGGCGTACCACGAAATTCATCGTGGTCTTTCCCAATACCGTCAATGCTTACCACTACTGTAGACATACCGGCCTTTTTTAATTTTTCCACACTTTCTTCATATACCAAAAAACCGTTTGTAACCATCCCCCACGGGAAACCTAGTGAATGAGCATATTCCATCACTTCAAATAAATCCGGACGTAATAACGGCTCACCACCTGTAATAGCCAACATTATTTTTTTTGCATTAAAATCTTCAGCGATTTCTTTGAAAGTCTTTTTGATTTCTTCGGTGGTAAGCTCTCCTAGGCATTGTTTTCTTCCAGCACTACTACCACAATGAGCACAAAAAAAGTTACAATTCAAAGTACATTCCCAAAACAAATAAGTGAGAGGGTGTTCCGCTCTCATTTTTTCTTTATAGATAGACCACATTTTAAGTTGGCCGGTTTTGAGAATTTTTTTGAGCATTTTGGCGACTCTTACGTTTTATAAAAAAAATTGTCGAACCAATTATAAAAACTACAGCTACAACAATTGGTAACCAAAACTTTTTAATAATTGCTTCTGAAATTGATTCTTGATAGAAATAACCTGGTGGACCATATGCAGCCTGTGAGTCTGATCCTCCAATATCATCGTATATTGGTTTTAACTGCGCAGACGCTTTGTAAACAAAAAATAATAATGACATTGCTAATCCAATTAATATACCTTTAAGTTTTCCTGCTAATTGATATACTTTTATTAACATAGAGAATATTAATTTCGTTTACACTTTAATGTTCAATTTATTTTTAATAGCACGGCGACGGCGTAATTTTATTATCAAAACTACAGAACCGACAATTAATGCCAAAACTACTACAATCGGCAACCAGAATATTTTCAAAAAATAAATAAATGTTTCCGATAACGATCTCGGAGAAGGGCTAAAACCATATGGACCACCATACAATGCTTGCATTTTAGTAATATCTACTTCTACACCATACTCCGCTTGCGCATACCCCTGCGCCAACGTTTTAGAAACAAAAAAACATAAAGACACGGCCAGCCCAACAAATATGCCTTTAGATTTGTTCACAAATAAATAAATTTTATTTAACATAAAAATGTATACTCTTTATACTTTATTACTAATTTTATTTTTGGCTATACGTCTACGCCGTGATTTAACTACCATTACTACTAACCCAACAACTACTAATAAAGCAAAAATAATTGGTAGCCAAAATATTTTCAAAAAAATAATAATCGATCCAAATAGCGATGGTTCATTCAGACGATATGGGAATGGAATTCCACCCGCACCATACATCGCCTGCATAGTTACTAATTCTTCAGAAGAAGAAACAATTGCGCTTAACATAAAAATATGTGGTTAGTTTATACTTTACTACTAAATTTATCACTAATATCTGGAGTCGACTTTCTTGTGACACTGGTTAGATATGCTATTTCCTTAATAACCAATTTCGGAAGTACTAAAAATAAACCAAAACCAATACAAAGATTTTTAATTATAAGTACGGCTGAGTATACAGCAACATTGGCGTTTTCGACATCGCCATAAAAATCTCTAAAAATATAATACGAGGCAAATCGATTCTCTATATACAATACCAAAAAAAATAATAACCAAACAAATAAATGAATAATTTGTTTTTTAAGAGGAATATGACTAATTATTGGCGAGCTTTTTTTAAGTGCACGACGACGTTTAAAAAAAATTATAATAGTAGCAACCCAAAAAATTATAATAATTGGCCATATAATAAATACGTCGGCAATTTTTGACACCCTCTCCCATGGATACATCCAACGTACAAAATGTTGCTGCGAAAGATTTTGTAAACCCAAATCATCTACAGTTAAATCGGCTAAGGCACTTTTCGCAGTTACCAAAAAACCAATCAATGCACCAACAATACTAAGATATAATTTTTTTAAATTCATAGTAAAAATCTACAATTATATTGTAGCACTTTGCGTCGATTTACTCAAAAATTGATTTATTCACCTGGTAAAACACCCCCAACGGCAACTTGGTCGTATCTAAAATATAACTATTGGCCGACTCATAATCATCGGCGGTATTATTTTCTACCCAATACATTTTATCTTTCAAAACTGCGCGCGTGTCGTAAAAAGTAATACACGGTTGAGCAATTTCTACAAAAGAAAACCCTTTGTGGCGCATGGCCGCAGCAATAATTTCTTGAGTTTTTTTAACGTCCAACGCGTAAGAGCGCGCAATAAAAGTCGCGCCAGCGGAAAATAATAATGACAACGGGTTAAACGGCTCCTCGGGATTACCATGTGGCGCTGATCTGGTTTTGTAACCTTTTGGCGACGTTGGTGTGTGTTGGCCAGTGGTTAAAGCAAAAATTTGATTATTATGCACAATCACAGTCATATCAATATTTTTTTTCGCCGCATGCAACAAATGGTCTAACCCTTCGGCATAAGCATCGCCGTCACCAACAAAGCCCACTACTTTCAAATTCGGGTTGGCAATTTTTGCACCCACGAGCATTGGAATGGAACGGCCATGTAAACCAATGAAAGAATTAAAATTTAAAAAATCCGGCATTTTTCCATGACAACCAATGCCCGCGGCAATCACCAAATTTTCTTTTTTTAATTCGCCACTGATGAACATTTCCTGCGCCACATTTTTAAACGCCGCTAAAATTCCGAAGTTGGAACAACCCGGGCACCAGGTGTTAATTGTATCTGAATTTATATTCATATGTTTTGTCATTCCCACACTGGATCCCCGCCTACGCGGGGATGACGTTCGTTTTGTCATTCCCGCGAAAGCGGGAATCCAGTCGTTATATTGGATTTAATTGTTCGTATAAATCATGCCACGTTGGATTACTTTCTTCAATTAATCTTAACTTCCATTGTCTATTCCACTTCTTCAATTGCTTTTCTCTACTAATAGCTACATTGACATCGTTATATTCTTCGTAATGTACTAAATTGTGAACAGAATATTTTTTTGTAAAACCTTCACTCAAATTATTTTTATGTTGATAAATTCTTCTTATTAAATTACTCGTTGTGCCAATATATAATGTACCTTTCTTTTTACTGGCTAATAAATATACATAATATTTTTTATTATTATACATATTCAATCTTGGATCCCCGCCTACACGGGGATGACATATTGCTTTGCTTCTGGATTCCCGCTTTCGCGGGAATGACAGATTAAATTTTTTTAAATTTCTCTACCAAATCACCAACCGCGAATGGCCGACCATCATAGCGTAAAATCTTCTGATTAATTTTCACTCCACATTTTTCACTCACCAAATCCGCCAGTTGTCCGGTTACATTGGTCTCCACCGCAATAATTTTTTTCGCGCGTGCCAGTTCTTTTTTCAATGCGTCAATTGGCAACGGCTCAACACATAAAACTTGTATGGCCTTAATTGATTTTTTATTTTCTTTCAACGCTTCCAATGCGGCACATTTTGTTGACCCCCAAAACAAAATTACATTTTTACTTTTTTTATCGCCATAAATTTTTATCGGCGTTAACTGCGCGACTGCTTTTTTAATTCCCTGCATTTTCTTAAAACGCTTGTCATTCATTTTGACAATTAATTTTAAATCTTCGGTGGAAAAACCATGTTCATCGTGTTCGTAGCTATTGGCTTTAATCATCGCATTCTGTGTGCCCGGAAAAGCCATAGGTGAAATTCCATCAGCGGTAAATTGATAACGGGCATAATCCCCTTTTACCTCTTTGACAATTTTTCCTAATTTTATTTTTAATTTTTCCTGAGGCAATTTTACATTGACCATGCTTTCGGATAAATGTTTGTCTAAAAGTACAATCACTGGGGTTTGAAATTGCCAAGCCAAATTTAAAGCCTCACCACCAAGCAAATAACTTTCCTCCGCGTCACCGGGCGCCAAAACTATGCGCGGAAATTCACCGTGTCCGGCCGCGCGCGCCATGTTTAAATCCGACTGCGCAGTACCTGTTGGCACTCCGGTAGCTGGCCCTGGACGTTGTGACAAAATCGCTAAAAACGGAGTTTCCGTAATACCAGCCAAACTAAAACTTTCTTCCATAAGAGCAAAACCCCCACCAGATGTTCCTACTGCTGTTCGGGCGCCTGCATAGGCAGATCCTATAGCCAAATTTGCCACTGAGAGCTCATTTTCCGGCTGTACCGTTGTTACACGCCTGGTTGGTCCAACCTTGGCCAAATGGTGCATAATAGAAGACGCTGGAGTCATTGGGTAAGCCGCATAAACATTGAGTCCGGCTTTGATTAACCCTTCGGCCAAAGCCACATTGCCGTCGGTTACAATCTCACCTGGCCGCGCTTTAAATATTTTTAATTTATCCAAAACATGTGGACGAAAATTATCAAAACCACGCTGTGCTAATTTAATATTTTTTTCCGCTTTTTCTTTAAAAACTTCCGTAAAAATATGTTCTAAATTTTTTAACGGTAATTCCCAATATTTACACAAAGCACCCAAAGCCGCAGACAAACGCATGATACTGGGTGCGCCAATTTCTTTGGCCCAAACAGACATGGCTAAATCTTTTTCCGAAATTATTAACGCATTTTTATTTAATTCTTTTTTGTGTAATTCAATTGTTTCCGAATTCAAGGCCAATAAAATATCTACCGTCGTGTGATCATTAAAAATTTTCTCGGTAGAAAAACTAATTCTACAAAAATTGTGCCCACCACGAATAAGCGAAGGATATTCAAATGAAACAAAAACATAATATCCCAAAGACGACAAAAGACGGGCTAAATTTATTCCCGCCTCTTTAACGCCATCGCCGGCCGCACCACCGATTAAAATTGTTTTAACTAAATTCATCATATCTTTCTATTCCGACCGGTGCGTTTAATAGCCATACTTTCTTCAATCCAGCCTTCTTTTAATAAATTCTTGACTGAATTTTCCATACTAATCATTCCCTCTTTTACACCAGTTTGAATCGCAGATTTTAATTGGGCAATATTATTTTCACGAATTATATTAGCCACCGCCGAAGTATTTACCAAAATCTCCCGAGCTGGTACACGGCCACCGTCTTTTGCTGGTAAAAGTTGTTGAGCTACTACTACCCGCAAAACTGCAGCCAATTGAATTAAAATTTGTTTTTGTTTAGCACCGTCGAATACATCAACGATACGTTCGATTGCTTCAGATGCGTTAGGAGTGTGCAGTGTAGAAAAAACCAAATGCCCGGTTTCGGCGGCAGTAAGAGCGGTGGCGATGGTTTCTGGGTCGCGCATTTCTCCCACCAAAATTACATTGGGATCCTGACGCAAAACATATTTTAAAGCATTAGCGAATGATTTAGTATCAATCCCCACTTCTCGTTGCTCCACTAAACTTTTTTTATCCTTAAAAACAAACTCAATTGGATCTTCAACTGTAATTATATGCGCCTTGCGATTTTTATTAATTTCTTCAATCAATGCGGCAATGGTGGTTGATTTACCACTACCAGTTGGACCAGTAACCAATACTAAACCATCCAACAAATTTGGAATATCTAAAAGTGGCGTCTCAAAATGCAAATCATCTGGGGTGGGAATTTCTGCGGGAATAAAACGCGCGGACAAACCGATTTTTTCTTCTTGCTGATGTAAATTAACACGAAACCTAGCATCTTCAATCTGCAAACTAAAGTCCAACTCCTTTTCTTCCAAGTATTTTTTCTGCTGTTCTTTATTTAAAATAGCCATGATCGCCTCGAAGAGCTCTTCGCTACTTAGTGGTTTATCTGATAGCTCTGATAATTCTCCTTCCAACCTAAGCATCGGCCTCTCTCCGCCAACCAGATGTAAATCAGATGCTTCTTGCTTTATTGCCTCTTTAAAATAAGTTTTTATATTCATCATAAATAATAATTAAGATATCTATATTATACAACAAAAAACACCCTTGAACAAGGGCGTAATTTATGATAATGTAATTCGATCGGGGTGTAGCTCAGTTGGCTAGAGCGCATGCATGGGGTGCATGAGGTCGCAGGTTCAAGTCCTGTTACCCCGACAAAAATAATGACCTCCGTAAGGAGGTTGTTATTTTTGTTTAAACAAGGACTTGAACGCCGGACCCTGACGTCGCAGTCAGGGGAGGCGGTGGCCAGACAAAATTTTCGAAAGAAAATTTTAGTCGAGGCCAAGTCCTGTTACCCCGACGAACGAATATCATCTCACTAAAATTGCTAAACCAGTCAAAGTAATCACTGATAAAATCGTGCTAATAATTATTGTATTAGCAACCACTGCTTTTCGCAACGCGTAAACTTCGGTAAACGCGAACATTGAAATTGCTAATGGCATGCCAGCATCTAGAATTGAAATTTTCCAATGTAATTGAAATCCGGCAAAATACGCCACGACAAAAAATAACGCCGGCAAAATTGCTAATTTAATTACACTAATAACCAACGCGTGCCAAAAATCCGCGTTAATTTTTATTTTTTGCGCTAAGAAAATTCCTAACGCCACCAACACCACCGGCGAACTGCTTTTGGCCAAAATCGACAAAGTATCATTTAACACCGCTGGCAATTTAATATTTAATAACAAAATCGCCGAACCGATAATCACGGCCAATAATAAAGGATGCAATAATGCTTTAAGAATTACTTTGGAAAATTTTTTCTTATTTAACGATTGTCTTTCTAAAATCGCCACGCCAAAAATTAAAAATACTACTAAATATATGGCAATTAAAGCGCTGGACAAACCACCAGCGGCCGGATACAAAGAAGTGATAAAAGGAAAACCCAAATAAGCCACATTGCCAAAAAAAATGCCGGTAATGTAATTATTTGCCAAATCTGTTTTTACAGTAAATATTTTTGTGATAAACAACGCCAACAACATCACGCCAAGCAAAATTCCAACATTCACTCCGATCATTGGTAAATTAAAAATTTCTGAACGATTGGTGTTAGCGAGGGTGTAGATAACCAGTGGTACAAACCCGCCATACAAACCAAATTTATTTAAAATCGAAACCCAATCATCATTGGCTATTTTTGTTAAACGCAAAATTACTCCGGCGAGAATAATTAAAAACAACGGCGCGATGGTAATTAAAATTGATAGCATAGATAAAAAATTATATGATTATTGTATCATATTTCATGCGCGCCAGCAATTCGCAATACTTGATTTTTCTATGAAACATGATATAATCATACAACATTACAAAACATCGGGCTGTAGCTCAGTTGGCTAGAGCGCATCGTTCGGGACGATGAGGCCGGAGGTTCAAGTCCTCTCAGCCCGACAACAACGAACGTTCGGTTCGCTCGGCCAAAATTGGCCAAGAATTTTTCCACAACCACGCCACTTTTTGGTCGGTGAGGCGGCGGTTCGTTCCGTTTTTTGCCACAAACGATTTCATTTCAGGTAAATCGTTTTTTTGCATCAATTTTTTGGCTAAGTGAGCGGATTTCCAAAATTCGCGCATGGGTTCGATCCAAGAGATGCCCTTTCGTTCAAAATCTGTTTTCTTTTGATTAAATTCTGTTTTGTTTTTTATTATCTCTTCTCTTTTCTGCAAATAGATTTCTTTATCTATATTGCCGTCCAAATAGGTGTCTACTAACTTGTTTAACTTATCCCCCGCCGTGTTAATTTTACTAGTCAGATTTTGAACGAAATTATTGTTATTTTGCTTACTCTCTTGTTTCCACTCTTCTATTTGGGCAAGCCCTTGTTCATACCACTCGTCGCTAATTGCGACTTGTTGAAGCTGTTTAGTTATTTGCGCGGCCATTTCTTTTTCTTGCAGATATTTTTGCGAGCAAGCCCCTAATCTTTTGGTGCAACGGTAGTAACGGTAGGTTCCGCCGTGTCCATTGGCAAATTGGGCAGTAATGGCCGCACCGCACTCGCCACAGGTTAGTAGTCCAGCAAACGGAAAGTCATGGCCTTGTTTCTTCTTTCTTGGCCTGGATTTTTGTTTTAGTATCTTCTGGACAGCTTCAAAAGTCGCCGAATTAATCAGTGGTAAAAATTTTCCTTCATGGCATTCACCATTATGCTTAATTATTCCGGTATAGGCTCTATTAGTTAAAATCTTTCTTACCACTGATTTGGACAAGGGCTTGCCCGATCTGCTCACTATACCCCAAAAATTCAGGCGTTGACTTAAACTTTCTAAACTATGTTTACCCTCGGCAAATTCCTCAAATACTTTCTTTAATATCTTGGCTTTGGTGGGTTCGGGCTCAATATTTCTAATTTTCGGATTATTAACATAACCGAACGGTGCAAGACCGGGCCACTCGCCCCGCCTAAGTTTTTGGCGAATCCCGCGCTTTACATTTTCCGACAAATTGTCGGAATAGTATTTTGATTGGCCAAAAGCAACTTGTAGCATAAATAACCCTTGCGGAGTTGGCTCAAACCAAAAGGTAGGAAAGCGCAAAGAAACGATCTTGCCAGTGTCTATGCTGTAAATAATCTGCCCGCCGTCTATGCTATTTCTTGCTAACCTGTCTGGATGCCAGGCCAGCAGGCCGACGGATTCTTTACTGTCTTGAACTTTGCTCATCATCTCATTAAAAACCTCACGGCCGGGTTTCTTTGCGCTCTTTGATTCAATGAAGGTTTCTGCGATTTCTATGTTTTCCCGCTTAGCAAATTCCGCCAACTCCGCCAGTTGAGCTTCAATGCTCATTACTTGCCTTTCTTCATCTTCCGTAGATTTGCGAGCGTAGAGAAAATATTTAGTCATATTTTACAATTAAAATGTAAAGCGTAAAAAAATTGATACAATATTTCGTTTTACGAAAGGTGGCAAAAAACGGAAACACGAAAGTGTTTAGGCCGCTATGCGGCCACGAACCGCCGCCTCACCGACCAAAAAGTGGCGTGGTTGTGGAAAAATTCTTGGCCAATTTTGGCCGAGCGAACCGAACGTTCGTTGTTGTCGAAGATACTGTACGGCGTACGAACCTTTTTTGAAAATGATTTGAACGAATAATATTGAAGGGCGGGCAAAAAGGAAGGGGTCTTAGGGGAAGGAATTTTTGCCCGCCCTCTTTCCCACCGACCAGTATTTTTTCATACCAGCTTCGCTGGCGCGCCGCTGTTGACAAATATACCCACCCCGCGAGAGCGGAGTGGGTATAGGTAACGCAAAAATAATTACTAAGTCTAAAATAAACTGGACACATCCTTTATCAGTTCATTATTATTTTCATCTGACTCTTTAATAAAGCTATCTCCAAATAACCAATCCGCTTTGATTTTAATTTTACTTGCACCAATCAAACCACTTGTAGGCATATTAATTGGAAACGAGAGAATCACCTCTTGCCCAGGATCCAATTGTAATTCAGTTGGTTTACTATCAAAAGCCTCACTCTCAAATATAGTACCATCTGATTTTATGCCAAAAGATTGCGCTGTAAAAGCACCGCCACCCATAGCTGGTTTACCAATAGCTGGACCCACTCCAATATTCTTAATAATTATATTGATTTGTTTAGTTGAAGTCCCGTAACCTGGAAGAGCATCACTAAAAGTAAAATCACGCACAATCAAATCTGGTAACAAAAATTGGCTAGGTATATCAGCTGACAGTTCATTGTTGCTTTCATTGGATTCTTGAATATAACTTTGTCCACCTTGCCAATCCGCCTTAATAGTGACCGACTTCACGTTGGCTAATTTATTTCCAAACCCTAACTTAAACTCTTGACCTGGGGTAATCGTCGTTTCGGTAGGACTTAATATATGAGTTTCAAGAACATTCCCGCTCGCATCTTTAGAGTCGGTCTGAACTTTAAATCCTGCTAATGGATAACCATTGGAAGAAGTCGGCATAACCGCCGAAGCTTCACCAATATTTTTGATAGTCAAATAACCAACAATACTTGTTCCGTCCGTTGATAAATGATCAAAAGTTATGCTCGACACTATCAAATCAGGTAATTTGACAATAGGAATAAATTCCGGCGGCACCGTCGCCACTTGTTGATTATTGTCTATTCTATATTCAGCCATAGGCGGATTACTAGTATTCAATACCACTCGTACTTTTTTAATAGCTGGATTTTTCAACATCGGAAATACAATATATTCAATCTCGTTGGGGTTAGCTAATAGTTTGCCACGAACATCCTGCTGCCCCAACACCACTTCGCTTCCACTACTATCATCAATCCAATAAATTGTATAATTTATTGGTTGAGTATAGCGATTCCACCCTTGATTTATGGCCATTATTTTCACAAAATCCTTGTAAACAGTTATACCATCTTGTTTATTAGGATTATTAAAAAATGCTACATCGGGTGTGCAAGGAAATATATCCGAGCTGTATGAAGTCTTGCTGATACATTTGTATTTATAATAATTAGTTTTACCATTACCATCTGAGTAACAACCGTTTTTCATGGTGGTAGCTCTACCGTCCAATTTTGTAATGGCAATACCGCCCCTAATAACACTACAACTTTTCACTTGGAAACCTACTGATTTCAAATTAAGTACTTTGCTTAATGGTGCGACTGCAAACGCCACACCACCCGCCGCGAGCATAGCCAAAGTTGCTATCGCCAACTTCGTATTGGTAACTGACGAAGTGGTAAGTTTTGTGATTGTGTTCATAATTTTTTAAATTTATTAAATTGTTAGAAGTTTTTCGACCTTTAAAATTATTAATTTTTATTTAACCCAATCTTTGATAATTTTTTCTATATCCGCACTATCCACCGTTACTAAACCTAATTTCTCAAAATCTTTCTCTAATTTTTCTCGTTCTTTGGCCAAAGCCGGCGAATGATTTTTACAAATCTGTTTATCTAAATTTTGTATTTTTTTCCATAATTCCGCTGCTTCGGGATGTAATTTTTCTGCCGTTTGATAAAGTACCATCGGCACATCACTGTGTATATGTGATACTTTAATCATCGAAGCCGCCTCGTCAATTGCGTCTATGGCCTTATCCGGCAACTTGCGATCTTTAATTAATTTATCGGATAATCGTGCCGCTGTTTCTATCGCCGCATCGGTAAATTCCACTTTATGATATTCCCGATATTTGTCTTTTACACCTTGTAAAATTTGTAGAGTTTCGGACACTGTCGGCTCGCTCACTTCCACCGGCTGAAAGCGTCGCTCTAAAGAGGAATCAGTTTTGATATATTTTTCGTATTCAGGCGTAGTAGTCGCGCCCACCATTTGTAGATCGCCACGTGCGAGAGCTGGTTTCAAAATATCGGAAAAATTAACTGCGCCTTCTGTGCCTTGCGACTGAACTACAGTGTGGACTTCGTCTATAAACAAAATTATTGAACGATTGGAATTTTCAATCTCGCGTACGATTTTTTTTGCCCGTTCTTCAAATTCGCCACGATATTTTGTGCCGGACATAAGCGTGGCAACATCCAAAGCAAGCAGACGCTTGTTGCGAAGCGCATCTGGGACGTCGCCGTCAACGATTCTTTGTGCAAGCCCTTCCACAATCGCCGTTTTACCAACGCCGGGTGAACCCACCAAAATCGCATTGTTTTTGCTGCGACGAGAAAGTACTTGCGATAATTTTTGAACTTCTTCCGTGCGACCGATTACCGGATCAAGTTTTTTCTGTTTCGCCTGCGCTGTAAAATCCATACAATATAAATCCAAAAATGGAGTAACGGAACCACGTGTTTGAAAATTCAAATTTATTTTATCTTTTTTGATAAGATAAAATATCGCCACGCTGACAAGAATGATTAGCGGTAAAATATACTGGCTATAATCAAATGAAAACATATTTTTAAAACAAAAACGGACACCCGACCTGCAAAACTACAATTGGTGTCCAAAGACGCCGCTTGTGTTTGGTCGGAGTGCCCGATCCTACACACAAGCGAAACAATACCTTTCGGTCGTCTTTAGACTTATTTTGTAGTTTTGCGTATTTATTATAACATATCCATTAAAATATTGACAATATCAACGGCAAATTGACTTTTGGGTTGGTTATAGTATAATATTCGCATTATGTCCGAAGAATATATACAGAAACTCAAAACTACTGTTAAAAACAAAACTGTTGTTTTTATTGATGCCGCAAACTTGGAGCGGTCAGTTCAAGATATGTGGGTTAACCCCAAAGATATTACCGATGAATTTAAAAAATATGAGGCGGACAAATTATGTTGGCGGGTTGACTACAAAAAATTTGAGAAATTTTTTAAAGAAATTGGTGGCTTACAAAAAATAAATTTCTACTCAGCTAATTTTGGATCGGAATCACATAATCGATTTCTAACTTTTTTAAAAAATCTCGGTTTGAAACTAAAGACCAAGGCGATAAAAGAATATACCGATCATACACCACAAACCCCACATCGTAAGGCTAATTTTGACGTGGAAATTGCGGTGGACGCGACTTTTACGCTAAAAGATTACGACACTTTTATTTTGTTTTCCGGTGATTGTGATTTTGAGTATTTACTAAAGTTTCTCCGCGGACAAGGCAAAACAACAATTGTCTTTTCTAGATCGGGCCACATTGCGAGAGAATTGCCGCCCGCCTGCAACCACTATTTTGATATTGCTGATTTTAGAAACGAAATCCTACGAATGACGCTAACAACCAAATAAAAGCAAAGAACCTCGCCTTTTGGGCGAGATCCTGCAGTTGATGACAAATGACACTACTATCACTTGCAAAGTAATAATACCTTAAATAACAACCATTTGTCAAGTCACCTGTCCACAGCGGCGCGCCAGCGAAGCTGGTATGAAAAAATGGTTTAATGGACAATTCGGTGGGGCTGGAATCGTTATCGGCCGGCGAAAATTTCAGTGATCATTTTGTACCGTCTTTGGGGGCTTAGCCCGCGGTGGACATTT
>Ga0247841_10005396_pt1 | contig 20749 bp, 21 predicted proteins | sample LaCruzMarch2015__2_FD_192410 | JGI IMG/M metagenome (GOLD analysis project Ga0247841, IMG submission 192410) | Freshwater microbial communities from meromictic Lake La Cruz, Castile-La Mancha, Spain - LaCruzMarch2015_18m | ecosystem: Environmental > Aquatic > Freshwater > Lake | place: Spain... | reverse complement strand
CGATTTCGCGGCGATTTGGCGAGCCAACTCGCCCTGTTTCACCGACTGAATATGGAGGGAAATTGTAGAAGTGCATATAGCGCTTTGTGCCTTCGGTTTCCATGGTGTCGATAAACTGCTCTAGTCCAGGCGATCCTAAAGTTGCGACCGTTAATGATTGTGTTTGGCCGCGCGCAAACAAGGCTGAACCGTGCGTGCGTGGCAAGATGCCGACTTTTGAAGTTAACTGTCGAAGTTCGTCTAATTTTCTGCCATCTGGGCGTATTCCGTCAGATAAAATGGCGTGGCGAATTTCTTTTTCAAGGAATTTACCGAAAACCTCTTCGAGATCGGCTTGCTTGAATTTTCCTTCAAATGCAGCCAGTGTTTCTTCCTTTAGAGTGGCTATTTCCTCTTCTTTGCCAGCACATTCTTGGCGACAAAGGAGCTGGTGCAACCTAGAGCCGATAAGTTCTTTAACTGCTTCGTGCATTTCTAGAGTATTATCTTCGCAAGATAGACGATCTTCTTTCCAGAACGGTTTTTGAGCGTCAATCATTTGAGAGATTGGCTCTTTGGTCAATTCAATTGCTTCTAAAATTTTCTCTTCTGGAACCTGCTTTGCAGCGGTTTCGATCATCATAACGCGATCTTTTGAACCAACTACAATCAGATCGAGATCACTTTCTTTCATTTGTGTTTTGGTTGGGTTGACGACTAGTTCACCGTCAATTAAACCGACGCGCGCAGCTGCAATCGGCCCTGAATATGGCGCCATCGACTGCGAAACTGCCGCAGAGGCGGCGCAAATTGCCAGAAGGTCAGGATCGTGCTCTTTGTCATAAGACAAAACCGTAATGACGATTTGAATATCATGACGAAAATACTTCGGAAAAAGAGGTCTGATTGGTCTGTCTACCATTCGAGCAGTTAAAACTGCTTCTTCTGAGGGACGACCTTCTCTTTTAATAAACCTAGATCCGGAAATTTTTCCTGATGCATAAAAGCGCTCTTCGTAGTCAACCGACAGAGGCAAATAGCTTAACTCGCTTGGCTTTTTGCCAACACAGCAGGTTGCCAGAACCATTGTGTCACCCATACGGGCGACGACAGCGCCATCAGCCTGGGGCGCTAATTCACCAGAAGATAGCACCAACTCTTTACCGGCTATCATAGCGGTATTTGATATGTTTTCCATATTACCTTTCTTAGTTCAGATTTAGAGTCTGGAGCACATTAGATGCGCCAATTCTCCAAATCCGAACGATTAATTTTTCTTAAACTCCAAAGGAGCTTATCTTTTTAACTTCAATGTTTTGATCAACGCCAGATATTTCTCTGGTTCAGTCTTGCGCAGATAATTCAGAAGCCTTCTTCTTTTACCAACCATGATTAGCAGACCTCTGCGGGAATCAAAATCATGTTTGTGCTCTTTTAAGTGGTCGGTTAAAACTTTAATTTTTTTGGTAAAGTTTGTGACCTGAAAATCAATCGAACCAGTGTCGTTTGAGCCGGCTTTGGCTGGTTTAGCTGTCTTCTTGGCTGATTTAGGTTCAATAACTGCCTTTGCAACTACAGGTTTAACTGTCTTTTCGGCTTTTACAGGAGCTACTTTAACCTCAGCGACTTTTTTTGGCGCTTTAACTGTTTTTTCAGCTTTTTTCTTTTCGACTGGTTTGGTTGATTTTGTTGGCATAATCGTAAATAAAATTAAACTCGCGATTTCTCGCCTTTTATTTTTACCATAAACGAGCTAAAGATGCAAGATCCTACCATTTGGTTAATATCTTTTCTTCTCTTGTAGAGGCCCCTGGCAATTCTTCGGCATTAGGATGGCTCGGCTCTTGCTCTTGGCTAATTTCAGGAGTTTCGTTAGTTTCGTTTTCTGGTTTCTCTTCAACACTCGCCTCTTTAAGCTCTGCCTCTTGTTCCTCTGGCGAAACGGTTTCAGGAGTTGATTGCTCTAGCTCGCCCGTTGGCTCACTAATTGGCTCATCTTGCGATTCTTTGACTTGCTCTGGCTCGGCGACTTTTTCTACCTCTGGTTCAGTTTCAGAAGATTCAACAGGAGCTTCTTGTGGCTCTCCGTCGGCCTTTTCTTCTTTTTTCTCAGGCTCTTCTTCTTTTTTATCTTCCTCAGGCTTTTCTTTAGCAGAAGCATCTGGCTGTTCTGGCGTATCGGTTATTTTAGGCTTGTTAACCGTTTCTTTATTTTGAAAATCGCGAATCTTCATTAAGAGCTCATCTTCTTTCTCTTTGAGTAAACCCTCTATTCGAAACGCTGCGGCCACTTCGTGTCCGCCACCGCCAAAAATTTGGGCAATCTGTGAAACATTGAATCCTTTAGCAATAGACCTTAGTGAGCCGTGAATGCTACCATCGCGCTCGGAAAGCAAAACCACAAAATCAACATCCGTTGCAGACTTTAGTAGCTCGTCGATAACGCCTGAAAGCGAAGATTCGTCGGCACCAAGAGCGGCAACTTCTTCTTTGGTAACTTTAGACCAAAGGAATCGGTGCATTTTGTCTTCCTTGACGTTTGATAGCACTAAACCCCAAAGCTTTAAGGTCTCCAGTGACTTTGTTTTATAAAGGTTACGAACGATCTCCTGTTGGCGGGCACCGCTAGCCACAAGCTGGGCCGCGATAGTTAACGCTTTTGGCGTGGTATTAACGTTTTGAAAACTTGAAGTATCGTAGATCAAACCAGTTAACAGCGCTGTAGCGATGTCCTGGTCGATAATAACATTCGAGCCACCAAGTGCCTCTAAAAGCGAAACCATCAGTTCGCAAGTCGAGGTTGCCACCAATTCGACCCAGTTAACCTGGCCGAAATTCTCGTTAGATGGATGATGGTCGATATTAACAACTGGAATTTCATAAAAAATATCAGCGGGTTGGGCTAAAGAGCCAAGCCTCTCCAGGTTTGGGGTATCAACAATAATGATCAAATCATAACTTGCACCAGCTCCCTTGACGGTGACGTCATCATTTTCAAACTGTCCGTCTTTTGGCGTGACTAAAATATCAATTCCATCCCCAGATTCGCTCTTGCGGTAACCGAGTTTTTCCACTTTTGCATGATCTAGAGCCAAAGAAATAACAAAGTCTTTGCTAGCATCAACCTTGTCTTCGAGTTTGTCGATTTCAGGTAAAAAACTGTAAAGCTTAACTGGTTTATCGCCACAGGCGATAGTGACTTTTTTGCCAATTTTTTCCAAGGCAATTTTGAGCGCGACAAGAGAGCCGAGAGCATCGCCATCTGGATTCTTGTGTGAAACGGCGAGAATCCTCTGCGCTTTCTTGATTAATTCGACTGCCTGTTGTTTGGGTGTTTGTTCATTCATTCTTTATTTCTAAAGTTTTCTACAATAGCAAAAACCGTAGCATCTTGTCAAGGATACGGATTTATGGTAAAAATAGTTAGTCAAATTTAAAACGGAGTAAGTTATATGCCAATTACGAAATCTGCGATCAAAGCTTTGAAGCAATCGGAAGTAAGACGCGCCCGCAATACCAACAAAAAAAGAAATCTCAAAAACGCAGTTAAAGACACTAAAACTGCCGAAGATTTGAGCAAAGCGCAAAGCACCATCGATAAAATCGCCAAAACCGGCTATATTCACAAAAATAAGGCTGCCAGATTAAAATCAAGATTAGCCAAAAGAGTTGCTAAGGCCTAAAGGCTGGTGACTTGAGATTGAAAAAGACGCGCTTCGTTGGCGCTCTTTTTCGTAAAGAAGATCTTTTTATAGTAAAATTAGATTATGAAATCACGAGAACAGTTGATTTATTTTTCTAATGTTGTTTACGAACTCGGGAAGTGGGCATTTGTTATTCTGATCGTCGGCACCTTGGTGCACTACTTTCTGGTAACTGTTTTTATAATTTCCGGCCCGTCGATGGAAACACCATTTCATAATGGTCAGATTGTCGGCGTTAGCCGAATCGGACTTTTCACGGGAGCTTATAGGCGCGGCGATCCGATGGTTTTGAAGTTTCCAGGTGACCCCGATCATAAAAAGTACATCAAAAGGCTGATCGGCCTGCCGGGTGAGACGGTTGAGATTAAGGATAATCGCGTTTATATTAACGACAATCCGATCCCCGAACCTTATATTCAATACGTGGGCCAGCAGGTAGAAAGTAGTTGGCCAATTTATTATGAATCAGACGAACTTGAAACAGAAGCAATCGCTTTGCATGCACAGGGTTTAGCCCAAACGAAACCAGACATGAAAATTACATTAGGACCTGATGATTATTTTCTGATGGGAGATAATCGGGAGAACTCAAATGACTCGAGAAAATGGTATGCCGCCAATAAAAAAGATATGGTTGGACCAGTAAGATTCGTCCTCTACCCTTTCAAGGATTGGGGACCAGTGGTAAATCCGTTCTATCCTGCTGAATAATTTCTTAAAGTATAAATTTTTAAACTCTTCGTTGGGGTTGATTTTTTTGTAAAAAAGAATTACTATGACTAGCTGTCTAGAATCTGATCCAGGAGGGTAACCATGCAACACACTACGACCGAAAGGTTGACAGCTCGCCAGGCAGTCCGCCGGGTCTTGGCCTGGGAACGCTGCCCCGATCCCAGCAATGAGCACAAGTATTCCGCCTACAGGGGGAAGACCGCTGGTGGGATCGAAGTCATCGTCAAGAAGCGATGGCAGACCAGGACCGCGTGCGCCAAGTACACGATCCAGGTGGGCAAGGTAGTGATGTCCAGCTGTGACGAGACGCAGCTTTTCGGTGCGTTCGCCCGCGGCGTCTTCAACCGCCGGGTAACCGAGGAGCATCAGCGCAAGCAGCTTGCGGCGACCTAGCCGCGAAGCGACACAAGTAGCAGGGGCGGGACGCGAGAGCGTTCCGCCCCTCTCACGTTTTTTAGATATTATCTTACCAACGGTTCGTTGGCGCGATTGAGCGAGTTTCCAATATTATCGACAACGGAGTTTAAACTCTTAGTAAAATTCTCAATGCCAGGAACGGAGCCTACATAATCATACCAAGGGGGTTCGGTGAAGCTGGTATTGGAAAATCTTGCTGCCCACTGCGCTTCGCAATCCATAGCTAAGGCGTAGGGCAAGTATTGTTCAAACATTTTCGACTGAACTCCCATTGTTTCATCTTTTATTAAATTGTTTCTGAATTTTAGCCATTCAGTTCTTAAGGTCTGTCCGCGAGATGTAAACTCAGTCAAGCGTGGCGCAAGATTAACGATCCAAACTCCAAACAAAATCAGGGTAATCCAGAAGAACAGGACGAATTTAGGATCGGGAGCATAGATAGCAAACAGGAGGTAGCCGAAGAGTCCGGCAAAGAAGGTGCCAATGCCAATTAAGCGGTAGCGAAGGTGCAAAACTGCTGGTGATTTAGCAAAGTACCCAAGTGAAACAGCCTCGTTATATACCTCCATGTAGAAAAGAGCGATTTTGCGCGAAAACAGGTGGCGGGCAATTCTGGCTTCGACATCCATGGAACCGACTTGTTTTTGACGCGGCAAGAATATTTTATTGAGCAGGACAATTTCGTATTGCTTAAGCTCTGCGGCTGAGGCGGGCGTGATTGGGTTTAGATAAACAACAAAATCATCGCCTCGATTATAAAGCTCGATATAATCGCGCCTGGCCAGATCGACCAAGGTGGCAATAATCGTTCGAGCGCTAACGCGACCGTCGACAATGGCACTGACAACCGCAGGGGAAAGATTTTCCGGCGCAGTGTTACGCTCCCCTTCCACCTCTTTTCGCTTGAGCTGAAAGTTGCCTTTGAATATCATTTGCAAAACAATAATTGCCGATAAAAGAGGTAGCACAATTCCGCCGACTAGCCAGACTATGCCTGGAATATTATTGTTAATTATTCCAGCAATTTTTTTACCGGCCGGAAGATCGACATAACCCTTGGGAAATTGTGCCACAATTGTCACCGTGGCACTTTGACCAACGTTCTGCGCTTTATAAACAATCTGATTGTCCAAAAGTTCCGCGGAGACGGGACTGGCCCCGTGAACAGCAATAATCCTGGGGTCTTCGACGAGACGATTAATGTTTTTCGGTAAGTTTAGAATAATCGTAACATCGGAGTACATTGCTACCGGCTGGTTTAAAACCACGTAGCGTAACTCGTCCATATTCGAATAAGGCTTAACCGCCTCTGCAATTTTATTGTCTGCAATCGAAACAGAACCGTCTTTATTTAAAGTCATCTCTAGTAGGTAGCTTTCAGAAGAATCAGCGGTGTTAATATTATCTTGAAGTGATGCCGAAATACTCGGGACAAAAGAGCCGCGATTATTAAAAAGTTTGACACCGCCAAAAATTGCCAGAGCGATAACGGCAAAGAAAAGTAATTTGCGCGGATAAATTCCAATTGACAGAAACCCTCCTTAAGTCAAAAGCATTTGATTTAAACTTTTAGCTATATGCTTAAAACAAGCTCTTTCAAAGCCTCTTTACCCTCTATTTTACCAGTCTTTATATTCTCATCAAAATCTGCAACTAGCTGGTACATCATACTTAAGTCCTGCCACGAAAAACGTCGTGCGCTTGCGATCATCTTGCCAACTTGAAACGGAGCAAGCGAAGTCATTTTGCTAATCGTATATGAATTTGAGGATTGTTCGAGTGCCTCTTTGACTTGGCATAAGCTTCTAAGCTGGAACCCGACCATAGCCAGAATTTTCAGCGGTGGCTCCGAGCTATCTAATAAGTCTTGTAGATTTTTGAGTACGATTTTCTTGTTTGTATCGGTTAGATGATCGATAAAACTAAAAATGTTTGAGCTGATACTTTTGGTCACAACATCTTCCACGTCGCCTGGGGTGATCGCCTTTGATGTATAGCAGGATAGTTTTTTGATTTCATTTTCTAGGCGCCAAAGGTCATCTGCAACATATTCAAATAAAAGAGTTAAGGCCTGCGTTTCAATTTCGGTGGAATTCTCTTTGGCAATCTCTCTGGCCAAATGGCGCCAGGCATTTTCATCAAGAGCTTTGAATTCCTGCGCGATCTTCGGCTTATTTAGAGCCTTAAATAATCCCATTCTTTTGTCTGGCATTCCTTTTTGAATAAAGACCACGACCGTTGACTGCAAAGGGCGATCTAGCGACGTTTTTATTTTTTCCAATGTTTCTTTATTCTTGTTGGCAAAAATATTATCGATTACCATCAGCCGACTTGTGGCCAAAAGCGGCATTGCCTGGGTTTGTGAGCTGTATTGCTCAAAAGAAAGAGTCTCGCCGTCTAAACTTACAAGGTTTAACTCCCCCCACTTTGTGGCATATCGGTCTTTGAGCTCGGTAAGCTTTTTATTAATTAAGTAGTCGTTTGGGCCGTAGAAAAATAAGATCATGTCTTAGAACAATCTTTCCTGCTGGTTAACGATACGATGGCTTTTGGGTAAACGTTTTATTAAGGATCTGAAGCGATATTGGTCCAAAAATTTCGTTACCTTTTCTTCGTCAAAATCGTGAAGGGCGGAGTCTTTAAGATGAAAATCAATCTCTACGTCGGTTTTAATTGTAGCCAGCTGTTTTGATAAAAAGGCCATATCTCTTCCTTCGGTAAGCAAATTTTCAACCCTCGGGGAAATTATTTCTTTTCTTTCTTCTTTTTGTTTATCTAAATATTCATAGATTTGTTCGATTGACCCAAATTCTTTAAGTAAGATCACAGCGGTTTTCTCACCAACACCTTTTACCCCAGGAATATTGTCGGATGCATCGCCCGAGAGCGCTTTATAATCGATAATTTGCTCGGGTTTCAAGCCGAATTTACCAAGTACAGCATTGATGTCGTAAACAGTTTCTTTGATTTTTCCCATGGCTGGCATAGCAACTTTGGTATGAGAATCAACCAGTTGCAGGGTATCTTGGTCACCGGTCACAATTATTACTTCACCGTCTTTCAAGTCGCCGTTAACATGTTTTGCTAAAGTGCCAATGACATCGTCAGCCTCGAACCCTTCTTTGGTCAAAAGCGGAATTTCCATCGTCCTGACAAAGTCCCAGACCACCGGAATTTGGTCATAAAATTCTTGCGGAGGCTTGATGCGCTTAGCTTTGTATTGATCAAAGAGGTCGTCGCGAAAGGTCGGGCCTTTGACGTCAAAAGCGATAGCTAGAAATTCCGGCTCAAAACGTTCGATGGTTGAAAATAAGGTCGAGATAAAACCATAGATTGCATTAACGAGCAGCCCGTTGACTTCGAACCTCGGCATCGCGTGGTAGGCGCGGTGCAAAATAGCATTGCCGTCGATCAAAATAAAAGTTCCCTTTTTCATACGTGCTAATCATAGAAAGGTATTTGCTAAAAGTCAAAGAAGTGGAAAAATTTAAGGAGCGTTCCCTTGATTATTTTAACCATATGTACTAGATTACGCATGACACCGTACCCTACCATTTAGTCCAAGGAGGTCGTGGCTGTGCATATCAAGCTAACTTTGCCGTACCACAGGCGGGCGTTTTTTTGCGACCTCCATAGATGCAGAGAAACAACCCAGATAATCCTGCTACTACAGGAGGTGGCAACCTTCAAGGAGGCGGCGCGTGAGCTCTCGCAGGCCGATGCGTTAACCGAGATTGCCGATATCGTTTGTCGGCAAATGAGCATGGAAAGCGAGCGTCTAGCAGCAACGAAAAGCCTAGAGACTTGTCTCGTGTTCGCCAAGGCTTACGCCGAGCAGCCGCTCTCTACGAACCGCGCTGCACGCTTGGAAACCGCCTTAAGGCAAGCGCGAAGGGCCTGCGAGGAGCAGTACTGGGCAGAAGAAGTGGATGGAACGATCGCCCTGACGATCACGTTTTGGCAATGGTGCCAAGACACGATCGCAGGCGCAGGAAGGAGCGAGGGCGCCAGCTGACCATCACACATATGAGGAGGGAGCAATGCGACTACCGCCAAATGAGCAGGGAAAGGAGCTGCGAAGACTCCTGCTCCACGTAGAGAGCGGGCAGGCAACCGGCAAACAGCTGTCCCTTACCGGTGTCAGCCAGGCCAGCGTGGATTTCGCCATCGCACAGGGGTTGATCTATTACGACTCCAAGACTGGCAAATGGCTGCCGACCGACGAAGGCACGTTGTCGATCGGTCACTAATGCCATACAGCGGCATCGACCCGGAGGGCTAACGCCCCCCGACCCCAGGACCAGGCAAGGGTTTCATCCCTACCTGGCCTTTTGGTTTTTAAGAGCGCAAATCAGCCGAAAATTTCTGCTTTAGAGATTCAATTATTTTTGAAATTTGATCGTCCGCTTCTTGGTCAGACAATGTTTTATCTAAATCTTGCATCCAGACATGAAAAGCAACATTTTTCTTGTTATCGCCGAATCTTTTGTCGGCAAACTCGTCAAAGGCTTCAACTAGAAACGCTTTCGGACTTGTTTGTAAAATCTCTTTTCTAATCTCATCTAGCTGAATTTTTACCTCGACGATAAAGGAAAGGTCCCTCTTTACAGGAGGAAACTTAGAGACTCGATTATAGACGATATCGGAATCATCAGCTTCTATTTCGAGATTTTCAAACTTCGCTTCTTTCAATATCTGCGCAAGATTAACCTGTGCCACCGAGACTGATTGCTTCTTTATTTTAAATCGCTGTAGTTCGTCTCGATCAATGTCGTAGAGTTTAAAGCCCTCCCCGCTAACATGTAAATGTTTACATAAATTGTCAACAACGTCTTTTGCTTTTCGCGCCGACTTTCCGCTGGTTACAATCGCCAAACTCGTCGACTCATTTTCTTTAGTAAAAATCTGTCCTATTTCGAAAATTTCGATGTCGTCAAAACTAGGGTTTTTGGCTACATTCTTCAACAAAAGTGGAATCAAAGAATTACGTAAATATTTATTTTCTTCCTGTACAGGATTTGCAACTTCGACCAGATCTGCCGGGTCGATCTTAGCAGCAACCACATCCGTATCGGACAAAAAAGCATAATTCAAAGCTTCAGTTAATCCATCGCCCGCAAGCAAATCCTTGATCTTTTCCTTTTTAAAATAATCTGACGGCGCGGGGGTCGATCCCGACTTTAAGGGTTCAGGTTTGATTTTATTCAGACCGACAATCCTTATAATTTCTTCCACAAAATCTTCTTTGTCGTGAATGTCATGGCGCCAAGTCGGTATTTTTACCATTTCGCCATCGATTTCGAAACCCAAATTATTCAATATTGCATCAACGTCGTTTTCTTCAAATTTAGCGCCAGAAAGATCGTTAATGAGTTTGTAATCCAACTTAACAGGATCGTGTCTTGGCACATCCCCTGATTTAACAATGCCACTGTAAATTTCACCGCCAGCAAGCTCTTGGATCATTTTGGCAGCCTTATCTAACGCCAACTGCGTTAACCCAGCGTCAACTCCCCGCTCGAAGCGATAGCTCGCCTCGCTGACAAGCGACAATAATTTGGCAGTTTTTCGAATCGATTTGCGGTTAAAAACAGCGCTTTCAAGGACAATGTCGGTAGTTTGGTCGTCTATTTCGCTATTACCAAGCCCCATCACCCCCGCCACTGCAATTGGATCATTGCTGTCACAAATCGCCAGCATCCCAGGCAAAAGTGCTCTTTTTATCCCATCCAAGGTTTCAACGTCCATTTCCTTGTCGATATCGCAAATGACAATCTTGCCAGACTTAATTTTTTTGCCGTCAAAAGCATGCATGGGCTGACCCATGTCGAGCATAATAAAATTCGTAATATCAACAACATTATTGATCGGCTTTGCCCCGACGGCTATCAACTTTTCTTTAAGCCAGTCAGGAGATGGGCCTATCTTGACGCCCTTAATGACTCTGGCGCAATAAAGATCGCATTTGTCTGATTTAATTTCGACTCCTAGCTCATCTGATGCTTTTTTATCAGACTGATCAAGATCGATTTTTGGTACGTCCAATTTTGATTTATTATATGCCCCAATATCTCGCGCTAAACCGATATGCGAGAGCAAATCGCCTCTGTTTGGCGTAACTTCAGCCTCTAAAACAACCTCTGTTGATAGATATTTAGAAACTTTTTCGCCAATTTCAACATTTTCTAAAATTTTGATTCCTTCGTGTTCATCGCTTATACCAAGCTCACGTTCACTGCAAAGCATCCCCGGTGATTCAACGCCGCGGATTTCGGCTTTTTTAATTTCAAAATCGCCAATTTTAGTACCGACCTGCGCAAAGGCAACTAGCTGTCCAGCTTCAATGTTTGGCGCACCACAAACGACTTCTAACTCCTTTTTACCATCAGAAATCCTGGCAATATGTAGTCTGTCAGCGTTTGGATGATTTTTAACCTCGATAATCTTGGCGACAATTATTTTTTCGTCGATTTGAGATTTTAAACTTTCAATTTCCGTGCCAAGAGAAACGATAATTTCGGCAAGCTCTTCTGGGGACTGCTTGAAATCGTGATATTCCTTAAGCCAAGAATATAAGTATTTCATTAAAACTGCCTTAAATATCTTAAATCGCCCGATAAATTAAGCCTGATATCCTCGATGCCGAATTTTTTCATCATCATGCGATCTGGTCCAAGACCAAAAGCAAAGCCACTATATTTTTCGCTATCAATGCCCATATTTTTCAAAACAATCGGATGGACCATACCGGAACCAAAAATTTCCATCCATTTGCCATTCAACTTAATATCGACGTCATAGCCTGGTTCGACAAACGGATAATGATGCGGCCGGATCCTATATTCAATCGAGTTACCAAATAGCTTTTTCATCATTTGATCAATTGTCCAAAAAAGATTAGCTACGGAAATATTCTCATCAACACACAAGCCCTCGACCTGGTAGAAAGTAGTCTCGTGCCTAGCGTCTGTAGCCTCGTTTCTAAAACACCTTCCAGGAATGACAATACGAAATGGCGGTTTGTTTTTTTCGCCGAAGCGTACTTGGCCGTTTGAAGTCTGGGTACGTAAAACTCTGCCGTCTTTTAGCCAAAACGTGTCCTGAACATCGCGAGCTGGGTGGTCTGATGGAACATTCAAAGCGTCAAAGTTGTACCATTCGCTATCGACTTCAGGTGATTCATACACTTCAAACCCCAGCTCCTCATAAATTTTAACGAGCTTGCGAAGAAACATAGTTGAGGGATGAAGATGGCCTTGTCTCATTATTTCTTATTATATCCTAGCTTGTTTAACTCTTCCTTGATAACTTTTTTCTCACTCCAAGGCAAATGCTTAGAACCGACGACCCTAAATTCCTGTGCACCCATCCCCGTGATGATAACCAAGTCATTTCTTTGGGCAATTTCCAAAGCTTTGCGGATACCTTCGCGCCTGTCTAAAATTTTAAAATAATCTTTATCTAATTCCATCTTTGTTTTTTTGCCCCGTGGAACTCCAAGTGCCACCTGCTCAATAATTTCCTGCGGATTTTCGGTGTAAGGCTCCTCGTCGGTAACGATGACATAATCGTTAAACCGACCAGCCACCGAACCCATGGTAGGACGCTTAGTTTTGTCCCGATCGCCACATGAACCTAAAACTGCGATCATTTTGCCGCGAACTCCAGGTTTGAGAGTCGAATAAAGCTTCTCTAGTGAATCAGCCGTAACGGCATAATCGATAATCACGGTAAAAGGCTGACCTTCGTTGACCTGCTCCATACGTCCAGGAACACTCTTGACTGCCTCAAGGCCACTTTTTATGGCCTTTGGCGGGATTCTGAGCCCAAAGGCTAAGGCGGCCGCAGTCAGGGCGTTTGAGACATTAAACAGCCCTATAAGCGCAAGATTTATTGTTAGCTGACCTTCTGGTAAAACCAGGGTAAAAATTGTTCCATCGCGATCAGGCAAAATTTTGCGGGCGGTTACATCAGCTCTTTTGGTCTGAGAATAAGTTAGATGGCTGCCAGCCGAGAAATGCAGGAATGATTCTGCCGAAGGGTCGTCAGCGTTAACAACAGCAACTCGCGGTCTCATTTTAAAGAGCCTTGCTTTAGTGGCGACATAATCTTCAAAAGTTTTGTGATAATCAAGATGTTCGTGCGTAACATTAGTCATGGCGACAGCGTAATATCGCACCCCCCAGTTTCGATACTGATCGATTGAGTGAGATGAAGTTTCTATGATTGCATAAGTACAGCCAGCCTGGACCATTTGTCTTAGCAGACCCTGCAGAGCAAATGGACTCATGGTTGTCATATTAGTGCTATTAACCCACTGCTTTGATCCAATTTGAAAAGTGGTGGTGGTAGCCATTCCAACTCGATATCCGGCTTCCTCCAGAATCTTTGCTATTAGGTGGCAAGTGGTTGTTTTGCCGTTAGTTCCCGTGACACCGATAACACGCAGACGTTTTGAGGGGCGCCCGTTTATAAAATACGCCAACTCTCCGCGAACCTTGTGCGTCCATACCACAAAGCCCGGGTAGCGATCTTTGATTTTTTGTTTAATTGTCATTTTTTCTTCTTATCTTCTCGGCAAATTTAAACAATTTATACCAGAGAGATTGATTGACAAAGTCGTAACTGCCAAGAATCTCAACTGCTTCACCACCGAGCTGTTCTTTGAATTTTGTGACTCCGGCCCACTTCCCTTGTTTGCCTGGCGCACTTATTCCCAGTAAGTCATATGCACTACATCCGCGCTTTTTGGCTTCGCGCATGATTTCCCAGTGCATCAAATATGGAGCCATTACATCCCTATGCGAGCGAGACGAGCCGCCATATAGATAGCTCGCCACACCGTCGTAGAAAGTAATGATTGCGCCAGCAACAGGTTCGTTTTGATAAGTTGCGCTGAAGACTACAAGATAGTCTGTCTGTTCGAAGTTGTCAACGATTTTTTGGAAGTAGCTCGTGGTCCTACCGGTAATGCCTTCACGCTTAACTGTCTGAGCATATAAATCGTAAAAGGCTTTAAGGTTTTCATTTGCGGTTGTTATTTTTACACCATGCTTTTGAGCAACCTTAATATTGTATCTCCCCTTCTGTTTCATCTGCGCCAAAATTTCTTCTTCTGATTTTGAAATATCGATGATTTGGCGCCACTTCGGCTGGACCTGTTCAAAAGCTTTTATAAATCCGAAGGCGCGCACCATTTGATCAGCATTTTGTGAAAAGCGATCTAATATTTCAAGACGGGCAAAGATTGAATTCTCTTTTTTGGCAAGATGTTTTATTTGCTCGATATGAGAAGGTGTAAGTAGATTTGCTCCCGCCTCTGGAATGTAAAGAAAATTTTTGCCAAAAGGCAGATTGCGTTTATGGACGCAGAGTCCGTCGAGCTCAAAAATCTCAAAGCCCTGTGCAGCTTTAAATTTGGCCCATTCACTGCTTTGCAAAATTGATTTCATGAGCCAATTCTAACATTTTTTACAGGTATATAAAAGAGTTCAGGCGGCACATCAGTGCCGCCCGGACCGCGCCGTGGAGGCGCTGGAGAAAAGAACGTGGACTATCTGCCGCGAGGGTTGAGGCCGTTGATGACCTCGTCAATCGGATAGATGTCACCTCGGATGCCACCGATACGGATCTCGCCGTTGGTGACACCGTGGACCAGGCCGCCCACGAGCTTGCCGTTCTTGTCGTAGAAAGTCAGTCTGGTACGCGACAAGGTCGGATCACCGTTGCGCAGGCGTTCTATGAAACGCTCGCGTATTTTGCGTTTGCACGTGGGAAAAACGGCGGAGAGACCGACATCCTGGGATACGCCCATGGAGCTCATCCTCCCATACTCACCTGCGTTCTGTTAGCTGCCACTGTGACGCCTAGCCTGCTTGAAGATACGGTAGTCGAAGTTGTAGATCGTCCCGTCGTCTTCGAACTTGATCGCCGCAGTCCAAAACTGCCTCCCAGAGCCCGACTGATCGCGACTGCGTCCAAGAGAAACCAGCAACCCCTCATACCTGCCCTTGAATTGCCTCTTGGCGCACTGGCCCCCAGTCAGATGCCCATCTTGTGCGAATCTGAACTCCAGAACTACCGGTAGGGAGACAGAGAACTCGACGCCCCGGCCCCCAGCATCCATGAACTCCTCTGCTCGCCACAAAGAATATCCCAGACGCAGCTCCTCCATGGGCAGTGGGTTCGCCGTGCTTACAGTGATCCTGCCGTCTGTCATCGAGAATCCCTCCTCAAGATACTGACCGTCTCCGTCTTGGTAATATTGAACCACACAGCCCAATAAATGCAAATTAATTAAATCAACGGATGAAGGCTGGAAAATAAATGCCTTTTCTGGTAAATTACATTGCTATGGATAAAAACATTTTTAAAATATTGGCAATCGAAACGAGCTGCGATGAAACCGCGGTAGCCTTAATTGAATGTGAAAAAGAAAACGATGCATTCGAGATTAAGGTTTTGTCAAATACTGTCGCATCACAGATTGATTTACACAAGAAGTGGGGCGGTGTTTATCCTGAATTAGCCTCAAGGGCACACCTAGAAGCAATGCTTCCCGTCCTAGAAGAAGCGCTTTTGTCTATTGGCGGATTAAAGGATTTGAATAAAAAGATTGATGCTATCGCAGTGACAGTTGGCCCGGGCCTAATTGGATCACTTCTGATGGGGGTCGAAACCGCACAAATTCTCTCGTCACATTTTGACCTGCCAGTCATACCAGTCAATCATTTAGAGGGACACATATACGCATCGTTTGCTAACGACGCTAAATTAAAAATTAAAAATGAAAAATTAAAAATTTCTAAGGATGGAATATTTCCGATTTTGGCTCTGGTTGTAAGTGGCGGGCACACAAGCCTGATTGTAATGAAAAACCATCTCGAATACGAAACTGTCGGACAGACAATCGATGACGCCGCCGGTGAAGCATTTGATAAAGTCGCCAGAATTATGGATTTGGGATATCCTGGTGGGCCCGCTATCGAGCAAATTGCTAAAAATGGCAACGAAAATGCCTATAGATTGCCATTATCGATGCTAGATCGCAAGAATTTAGACTTCTCTTTTTCTGGTTTAAAAACAGCTGTCTTATATTTAACCAAAAACCCCAAAACTCAAGAAACGTTGACATATGACAAGGCTGATTTGGCCGCTTCATTTCAAAAAACCGTTTGCGAAATCTTAACCAAGAAAACTACTTCCGCAATCAAGGAATTTAGCCCAAAAACAGTAATTTTGGGGGGCGGTGTCAGCGCTAATCAATATTTGAGGGATTATTTTGTTTCAGAGATCTCCCAAAGCCCTAAGACCGAAGGCCTAAGACCTACAATTCTCGTGCCACCACGAGAATTGTCTACTGACAACGCTGTGGGAATCGCTATCGCTGGTGCCGTTAAATTTCTCAATAACAAAAGGATGACTTGGGATAAACTCGAGGCCAAAGACCAAATTCCTATTGATTGTTCAACTAATATAAATTAAAATCTTGCCAGACGTAATCTAGCGTGCACATTCTTTAGAAGCGAGGTGTTTGATATGTTGGGTATGAGCAGATTCTGGAGCGTCGTGTTCGTCTTGTTTGTCTTGGGCAGTGCGGCGGGGGGCATTTGGGTCAAGGTGGATTCCAACCATAAGGCCTATCGAGGCGCAGCGCAACTACCCCTGCCAGTAGGTACAGTACTCTGGCGCAACGACTCCGGACCTTTCGCGCTATCAGTGGTGCTAAGAGCACCACTGATAGCGCCGGGAAAAGCCGAGGTTGTGGATGTCGTTGAGTACCACTCAGACATGGGACTGCGGCCAAGCGAGTCAGTAAACAACACCCTGGGAAGCAAAACCCAGCAAGATAGGGCTATCACGGCCTCATACTCACCGTCGTCGGGAAAGTGGAGTTTCGTCACCTGGCGTTTTCCGCTGGCTGGCAACTACATTTTCAAGGACGGCAGTACGGTCTATTGGGAGGAAAGCCAGGAACTACCGATCGAACTTCGTCAGCTCCCCTAACGCCCACTTCGCTTACATTTACATGCACCGGCGGTCTCACGATCGCCGGTGCTAGCCCCCAAGAATTTGAATTATTTAATAATCGAGCTCAAATCCGTCGTCGGATTGATACGATAACGTGGAATTTCAAAAGGATTATTTGTCGAAAACGCCTGACCTTTTTGAGTCGTCACAGCGATTTTGTAACCAGCCGATTCAATCTCGCGCTCGACATCAGTTGAAAACCTCCCAGCGGGATAGCAAAATGAAACAATTTTTTGACCAAAAAGCGATTCTAAGTCTGATTTAGATTTTTCAACTTCGCTAGCCACCTTGGTTAACGGTGCTGTCGCCAAATCAGGGTGAGAAACGCTGTGGCTACCAATTTCATTGCCAGCTAAAAGCAATTCTTTAATTTGACCTTCGCTCAAATATTCCGCTTGACCAATTTTGTCAGAAATAATAAAAAACGTTCCCGTAAAACCGTACTTTTGTAACGCTGGGAGGCCGTGGACATAATTGTCATCGTAGCCGTCATCGAAAGTCAGCACGACTATCTTTGAAACATCCTCCCCTTGCGCCACCATCTCATACATTTTTTGCAAAGTCACAACGGTATAATTGCCGTCCCTTAAAGTCTTGAGCCCTGCCTCAAAATTGTCAGCCGACACGGTTAAGCCCTTGCGAATATCGTCTGCATCGGAGGGCAATGCCCCAATGTGATGATACATCAAGATTTTAGGATTGATTTGCTGGTCTTTTGGCCAATTTAATTGCGCTAGATCGGTCTTTGCTACAGGGCTTGGCGTAACTGTTTTTCCATAAAGAAGCGGTTCAGTCGTTATCTTAGGCAAGAAAAATAGTACAACCAAAAGGCCCGCAAGAACGGTCAAAATTATAATAGAAAATCCGCTTATTTTATTATTTCGTTTCTTCATTAAAATTAATTTGTCGGCGAAGCTTCGGGGGCAGGCTGATCTACTTGCGGGCCCCGAACAAATTTGGCTGCCCAGGCGACATATGCAGATTTAAAGGTCTGGCGATTGATGACTTTCCCATCTTTTGTGACGGTATAGTCAAAGGTCGCTTTTGCCCCTGGGTGACCATGATCTAACTGTTTTACTTCGCCAGGAGCCATTGTCGGGTCTTCAGTGTAAATATCGGGAGCCGGGGGTACGACATCGTAAACAACTGGATCAGTGATATTGACCGTCCGACCATCTTTGGTGCCGTAAATGTCAAAAGTTATTTTTGTACCCACAACCTTACCTTGAATTAAGATATAATGATCGGTCGTGTTTTTGAACTTAAAATCAGGTTTAGGCGAATAAATAGTCGCGTCCATTCCAACCGGTGGTTCATAATAGCTGACTCGATAGGAATGATTTTGACGCTCCGTAATTTCAAGGCCAGAATTCATCGCCGCTCTAAACAGAGTTGTCGATACCTGACAAAGTCCGCCGCCAAATTCCGGAATGGTTTCGTTCTCTTTGATGACGAGTTCTGGCAGATAGCCAGTCGAGGCGTCAATCGAGCCTAATTTGCCGATGGTTGAAAATTCGTCGCCTGGCTTGACCAGTGCTCCAGAAATATACTGAACCCCGGTTGTAATATTATGAATTCTGTTTTGGGGACTCTTGGCAAAACTTGTCGTCGCAGTTCCAACTAATTCATTAAGGCCATATTTTTCGATATCAGAAGCAACGCTTGCTGTAATCGAAGCTTGTTCGCGCTTGGCGGGGAGTTTTAGCTCTTTATCCTGCCCTTTTTCTAATATCGAGATGACATTATTGGTCGCTTCATCAACAATAATTACTTCGCCTTCAGACGAGGGTTCGGTGATTGTAACCTTACCATTTGAGATCGAAAATTTTGCGTCTTTTGGCGGGATGTTTAAATCCTCAGAGTTTCGCTCTAGGAATGATTTGATTTTATCGAAATCAAATGAAACGTAGGCATCGCCTAAAGCTTTTTGCCTGGAAAGAAAACTCTTTTTTGTCGGTTTTTTAAGCTCGATCATTGAGCCCACCGTCTTGGTATTTAAGGTTACGGATCCGTTAGGTCCATTCAATTTAACGTTTTTTGAAGTGAGCTCAACGGCCTTGTCCTGCAAGCCTTCCGCTTCCGACTTTGTTATCGTCGGTAAATCATCAATTATTTTGATTTGAATCATGTCGAGATTCTTCAATAAAAAACGGTTCATCAAAGCTTGTTGAGCAGGAAATTCATCAATTGACTTACCAGCGCTCGGATCAATGACCCTTGCTTGACCATCTTTGACAGCAATATTAGCTTCTTGCTTTGGCGTGCCAACCTCGTCGTTGATTTTCACGAACCAGTCCTCCGCAGATCTTTGATTAAATTCAACGACTGGTTCAAAGCCTTTTTTAGAAACGAGCGATCGTAAAAGGTCCGAGGCTCTGTTAATAAATCCTCCGCTATGACCATAGGCAAAAATCCTGTTAGCTGTTTTGTCGATATCAACTTTCCAGCCAAAATCTTCCAATGACATTTCCCAGTTTTTATCGTCTTTAACCGCCTTAATCTTTTGCTCCTGCGCAGTCTTAGCTTCTTGGCTAAGATAGTTTTTTAGCTGCTCCAAATCCTTTCCTTCAAGCAGCTGCGAATTAGAAAACTGGGTTTTTGGCAAAACCTTACCTCGGTAAGACCAACTATATCCAACACAAACTATCGCCAGAGCACAAATAGCAAGAACAAAAACCCCAATCAAAACCCTCGCCAATTTCTTGTTAAATTTGAGCGATATATTTTTCACTTTCGATGTTATCTTTGCGTTTACCATTTGGTATTCTAGCGCAAAATTTCATCAAGCAGGGCTTTAGCTACTTCGTGTTTATCCTCTTGCAATTCGTCTTCTGACAGTAAGCTCAGGTAAATTACCTGGCCCTCCTTGGCCTGCGCTGGCAAGAATTTACTATTTATTTCAATGCTCTGCCCGTCCGTAAAGACAAGCTTAGTTGAATTATCCCCTATTTTTTCAACCCTCACTTTTAGCGGTTTGTCGCAGTAGAGGGATTTATACATTATCTAACTATAAAGCTAACTATTAGAAGTGCAATAATATTGAGTATTTTGATCATAGGATTAATTGCTGGCCCAGCAGTATCTTTGTATGGATCGCCAACTGTATCGCCAGTTACTGCAGCTTGGTGTGCTAAAGAGCCTTTGCCACCATAATTACCCTCTTCGATGTACTTTTTAGCATTGTCCCAGGCCGCACCGCCAGAGGTCATCGAGATTGCAACAAATATTCCGGTTACAATCGAACCAACCAGCAATCCACCAAGGGCGACCGGTCCAAGCAAGAAGCCAACAGCAATTGGTGCAACAACAGGCAGAAGAGCTGGTAGAAGCATCTGGCGCAAGGCCGCTTTTGTAACAATATCAACCGCTTTTGAATAATCAGGGCTAGCCTCTCCTGTCATAATACCCTTGATAGTCCTGAACTGTCGGCGTACCTCTTCAACAACTGCACCAGCGGTTTTGCCCACCGCTTCCATCGACATCGCTCCAAACCAATATGGCAGAAGCCCTCCGATGAATAACCCAACCAGAACCTTAGGATCGGAAAGCGAGAAGGTCAACGATTGCCCAAGATTTGACAATTCCTGTGTGTAAGAAGCAAACAAAACGATAGCCGCTAATCCTGCCGAAGCAATCGCATAACCCTTTGTCACAGCCTTGGTCGTATTTCCGACCGCATCTAAAGGATCAGTGATATTTCTGACCTTTTCAGGTAAACCGGCCATCTCGGCGATTCCACCGGCGTTGTCTGTGATCGGGCCATATGCATCAATCGCTACGATAATTCCAGTCATTGAAAGCATCGCAAAGGCTGCAATAGCAACGCCATAAAGTCCAGCGAGCTCAAACGCACCCAGGATTCCGGCGGCAATCGCTAGAACCGGCCA
>Ga0247841_10005394_pt1 | contig 20753 bp, 22 predicted proteins | sample LaCruzMarch2015__2_FD_192410 | JGI IMG/M metagenome (GOLD analysis project Ga0247841, IMG submission 192410) | Freshwater microbial communities from meromictic Lake La Cruz, Castile-La Mancha, Spain - LaCruzMarch2015_18m | ecosystem: Environmental > Aquatic > Freshwater > Lake | place: Spain... | reverse complement strand
AGAGGGGTGAGGGATCAATTTGTATTTCTAATTATCCGACGATAGAAGTGTTTGTGATGTACTTCTATTAAATATCCATATTATTTCTCCACATAGGAAATGAAGGTTAGTGATGTATATCTTCGTGTATAAGAATCTTTAAATAGTCTATTTTCTAAAAAAGTTTAGAGGTAATAAAAACAGTGGGTGTCCAGATTTCGCATATATTTGATTCTGCTATGAAAAATTCTCTATTTAAAGATAAAAGTGTTTTGCAAACAAATTATACTCCCCAATCTATTCCGCATAGAGACAAGCAGATAGAGCAAGTGGCTTCCATGATGGCTCCTGTTTTAAGAGGCGAAAGAGCAAGTAATTTATTTATTTATGGAAAAACCGGAACAGGTAAGACTCTTTCGGTTCAATATGTAAGGGAAGAGCTTCTCAAAAGAGCGAAAGAGACTGGAGTTGATCTGCGAATAGAGTACTTAAATTGTAAATTAAGAAAAGTTGCAGACACTGAATATCGTATTTTAGCAGCACTGATAGCAGAACTTGGAGGGAGCGTACCCGCGACAGGACTTCCCACAGACAAAGTTTATTCTACATTTATTAATCTTATCGATTCAAAAAAGCAGCTAGTTGTTATAATTTTTGATGAAATAGATCAGGCTATAAAAAAAATAGATGATGGTTTTTTATATAATTTAACGCGTCTTAACTCTGAGTTGTCAAAGGCCCAAATATCTCTAATTGGAATTTCTAACGATGTTACTTTTTTAGAAAATATAGATCCTAGGGTAAAAAGTTCTTTAGGTGAGGAAGAAGTGGTTTTTCCGCCGTATAACGCAGTTCAACTTAAGGATATATTAAATGAGAGATGCAAGCAGGCGTTTAAGGATAATGTTGTAGACGAAGCAGTTATTTCTAAATGTTCGGCATTTGCCGCTAGAGAGCATGGGGATGCTAGGAGAGCGCTCGATTTATTAAGGATTGCAGGAGAATTAGCAGAAAGAGATGGTAAAACAAGAATTAGTGAAGTATATATTGACCAAGCAAATCAAAAAATTGAAAAAGATAAAATTTTGGATATTGTTGAAACTGAGCCAACTCAATTTCAAGTGGTTTTGTATTCTATTTTGCAGTTGACCAAAAAAAGCGAAAACGGCAAGGAAGAGAACTTTTTTACAGGAGATATTTTTAATTATTATCAAGATATTTGCAGCAGGGTAAAAATAGAAACGCTAACACAAAGAAGAGTCTCAGATATTATTGGTGAGATTGATATGTTAGGGCTCATAAACGCAAAAGTTATTTCAAAAGGGAGGCACGGAAGAACAAGGGAAGTAAAATTATCTATTCCTTCAAATATTTTGGAGAAAGTAGAAGCAATTTTAGTTGAATCATTAGGATTGTAATTCACTTAGACAATTAAACTGTTGCTAACAGTGTTCGGAGTGATAAGACATGGAGACAAAAAAACAAATATTAAAGTTATGTATGCAGAAAGGTTTTCTGCTTGATAAGGACATTTTAGAAGCTTTGGCAGTGCTTGAAGAAAATTTTGCAAAAAAGATAATAGAAATTCTTAGTAGTTTAAAAATAAAAGAGAGAGTTATTACAAAAAGTGTTTTCGAAAGCTATGTTAGCTCTCTTAAAAAGATGTTGCTTCTAGAGGAAAATAAAAGAGAGATAGAGACCTTTTTCCAAGGGCTAGGCTATGAGGTTGGTGAATTTAAGGGAGAAAGTAAAAAGGAAGAGAAATATAAAGAAAAAGATGAAATAAAGATAATTTCTTCGGGTATGGTTTTTCCAAAAAAAGTCGAGGTTCAGGACTTCGTAAAGCATTATCGAAGTAGATATGAAATGCTTAAAAATATTTTGCAGTCTAGAAATTTAGAAAACTTAAAATCTTTACGGAGATTATCTGATGAAAGAGAAACTCAGCACGTAATTGTAGCCATAGCAGAAAAAAGAATAACAAAAAATAAAAATCTTATCTTTGAAGTGGAAGATATGACGGGCAGATCGAGGATTCTAATTAACGCAAATAAAGAGGAATTATATGCAAAGTGCAAAGATATACTTTCAGATGATATTGTTGCGTTTAATGTTGCAGGAACAAAGGAGATGCTTTTTGCAAATGAAGTTATTTTTCCGGATGCAGTATTGTCTGAGAAAAGGAAACAAGAGAGGGAAGTTTTGATTGCATTTAGTTCTGATGTTCACGTAGGTTCGAAAATGTTTTTAGAAGATAATTTTTTGAAATTTATTAAATGGTTGAACGGGGAAGAAGGAGATGAAAAGCAAAGGATTCTTGCCAAAAAAATTAAATATCTTCTTTTGGTTGGAGATAATGTTGATGGAATAGGTGTTTTTCCAGATCAAGAGAAATTGTTAAAAATCTTTGAGATAACTGAGCAGTATAAAAAATTAGCCGATTTGTTGAAGCTAATACGAAAAGACATAAAGATTATTATTTGTCCAGGACAGCACGACGCCGTTTGGGTAGGGGAACCGCAGCCCGCAATCGGAGAAAATTGGGCGCCCGATTTATGCAAAATGGAAAATGTTTGTTTGGTTACTAATCCTTGTATGATTGAAATTGAAGATGGTTTTAAGATTTTAATGTACCATGGTGCAAGTTTTCACGGAATTATAGAAGAAATGAATGATATTCGTGTAAATTTTGGGCATAATTCCCCTACGACAGTCGTCAAAGAACTCTTGAAAAGAAGACATCTTGCACCAGTTCATGGTAGTTCTGATTATGTTCCTAACGAAACCAAAGACCCCTTAGTTATTGATATTATTCCCGATATTGTTGCAACAGGAGATTTGCACAAACCAGAAGTTTCTACATATAATAATATTCTTCTTGTTGCGAGTTCTTGCTGGCAGTCGATTACTCCCTTTGAGGAAAAAGTCGGAAACAATCCGGATCCTTGCAAGGTTCCTATATTTAATTTGAAGACTAGAGAGATAAAAATTTTGGATTTTTCAGATGAAGAAACAGAAGGTTCAAAACTGGAAGGTGAAAAAGTTATTTCGGAAAATAAAGTTGAGGTGAAATCATGAAAATTATTGACGAAATCTATGGAGAGGAAGAAATAGACGAATCTGTTTTGATTGAGTTGTTTAATTCTCCTTCTTTATTGAGGTTAAAGGGAATTTCTGCCCAAGGGCCGCCACAAAGATTTTGGAGCCATCCCGTTTCAAACAGATATGAACATTCTATTGGTGTTTTTATGTTATTAAGGAAAAAAGGGGCGTCGCTTGAAGAACAAATAGCAGGACTTTTACACGATATTTCCCATACAGCCTTTTCTCACATAATCGACTGGGTTTTTGGGGATCCGCAAAAAGAAAACTACCAGGATAGCCTGCATTCCGAACGTATGGAAAAATCTGAAATAAACAAAATTCTAAAAAAATACGGATTTGACTATGAAAGAGTTTCAAACTTTCATAATTTTTTGTTGTTAGATAATGAAATTCCAAGTATTTGTGCAGACCGGTTAGATTATTCTCTGAGAGAGTTGAAATTAATAATCGGAATTGAAAAAACCAGACAAATGTTTTTAGCGCTAGTTGTTATTAATGGTAGCTTTGCGTTTAATTCGATAAGTCTTGCAAAAGAGTTTTCACTAGATTTTTTAGATAGGCAAAAGAATCATTGGGCGGCAGAAGAGTCTAGAAAAAAATATTTTTTATTTGCAAGAATATTTAAGTATGCTCTTGAAAAACATATTTTAGTAAATTCTGATTTTTGGTTAGACGACGAACAAGTATTAAGCAAATTAGTAGGGTCGAAGGATATTTTTATTTTAGAAAGCTTAAAACTATTGGAGTCTAAAAACTTCTTAAGAGATTTTAATGAAGAAGGATTTGTTTTAAGGAAAAAATTAAGATATGTTGATCCTTTTGTTTTTTTCAATGATAATTTAACAAGGCTTTCTGAATTGGATAAAGACTATAAACAAAAGTTGGAGGAATTCTTAAAAAATGCAAACTGAAAAGTATTTTGAAGAGATTGTAAGAGATGTAAGAAAAGAATATGTTGTTGCCGAGTTGGCTAGACAAAAAGGTTGCGATCCTGTAGGAAAAGTAGAAATTCCATTAGCAATGTCTCTTGCTGAAAAGGTAGTTGGTTTGATTTCAACAGTTTATCCTCAAATGGGCGATGAGGTTGGAAAAAAGATTTCACAAAGAATTTTAGATTTAGAAAAAGAATTTGGGCAGTTAGATCCTTGCGTTCCTCTGAAAATTGCTGAAGAAATTGCGAAAGAAAGATATTGTAAATTTGAATCGCTAATTCAAGCTATTGATGCCGGAATTAGAATTGGTTTTGCGTATATGACTCTGGGAGTAGTTTCCTCACCAATAGAAGGATTTACAGGCATTAAACTGATGAAGACTCGAGATGGAAAAGATTATTTTGCAGTTAATTATTCAGGGCCAGTTAGAAGCGCAGGAGGAACGGGCGCTGCATTTTCTTTAGTTCTTGCGGATTACTTGCGAGAGATGTTTGGTTATGCAAAATTTGATCCAGATGAAAAAGAAGTGAAGAGATTTGTTACAGAAATTATGGATTATCATGAGAGAATTAACAATTTGCAATATCTCCCTACAGAAGAAGAGTTAATTTTTTTAGCCAAAACAATTCCCATCCAAATTTCAGGAGAACCTTCCGAAGATAAAGAGGTTTCGAATTATAAAGACTTACCGAGAATAGAAACAAATTTTATCCGAGGCGGGATGTGTTTGGTATTTGCGGAAGGTTTGGCGCAGAAGGCTGCAAAAATCGCAAGAATGATTAAAAGTGCAAAATCAAAAGGAATTGTTTTATCAGATTGGGATTTTTTAGATGGATACATTGAACTGCATAAAAAAAGAGAAAAAGGAACAAAAGATACTACTGCTACTTACATTAAAGACCTAGTCGCAGGGAGGCCGGTGTTTGGTCACCCCTCTCGTTCTGGAAGTTTTAGATTTAGATACGGGCGTTCGAGAGTTGCAGGATTTTCAGCAACTTCGATTCATCCAGCGACGATGTTTGTTTCAAATAATTTTTTATCAAATGGAAATCAACTAAAAATTGAGAGGCCGACAAAGGGATGTATCTTAACTTCTTGCGACAAAATTGACGGGCCAATTGTTCGGTATAAAAATGGGAGTGTAAAAAAGATAAAAGATTTGGAAATTGCAAAGAAAGTTTACAAAGAAATTGATGAAATTATTTATTTAGGGGACATTTTGTTTCCATTAGGAGATGTAATGAATAGAAATGCGGAGTTGCCTAAGCCAGGTTATGTTGAAGAGTGGTGGAAGTTGGATCTTGAGAAAAAAATGGAAATTAGCGGAGACAAGGTTTTTGTAGACGAGTATAATCTTTCTTTTGAACAAGCGAAAGAGCTTTCTGAAAAATATACCGTTCCATTACATCCCGCATATATTCCATATTGGACTCAAATTTCGAAAGAAAACTTTTTTGGGTTGATGGATTGGTTACAAAATGCAGAATGGACCGGCAGGTTAGTTTTGCCTTATTCAACTCATGTGAAATCAAAGTTTGCCGAAGGTAAAAGAGCTTTAGAGATTTTGGGCGTAGAGCACGAAGTTGTTTTTGATAATGTAGTTATTGACAATGGGGAGGCGTTTTTGTTCAATTTGGGTCTGAATAAAGAGTCTAATTTAAAAGAGGAAGTAAAGAAAATAATGGAGACTAATAAGGATAAAGAAAGTGTTTTGGAAATTGTTAATTCACTTTCTAAGTATCTTATTAAGGATAAAGCTGGAGACTTTATTGGTGCAAGAATGGGGCGGCCAGAAAAGGCCAAATTAAGAAAGCTTACGGGCAGCCCAAACGTTCTTTTTCCTGTTGGAGAACAAGGAGGGAGATTTAGAAGTGTTAATGAAGCAGTTAGCGAAGGATATGTAAAGGCAGAGTTTCCGATTTATTTTTGTGAGGATTGCAAAAAAGAGATAATTATGCGGCGATGTGCAACTTGTGGGAAAGATGCAAAAAGAAGATATTATTGTGTGCAGTGCAATGAAATTAAAGAGCATAGTGAGTGTCCTACGCATGGAAAATGCAGAACATATTCTAGTAGAAAGATTGAGCTTAAAGAAATTTATGCTGATGCCTTGAAAAGGGCGCATCTTCTTCCACAGGATGTTCCAGATTTAGTAAAAGGAGTGAGAGGTACTAGTTGCGAGGATCATGATTTTGAAGATGTTACTAAGGGAATTTTGAGAGCAAAGTATCATTTATGTGTAAATAAAGATGGAACGATTAGATATGATGCAACTGAAATACCTTTAACGCATTTTAAACCAGTAGAAATTGGGGCGAGTATTGATAAGCTAAAAGAATTAGGTTATAATGATGATATTTATGGAAAAGAGTTGACTAGTCCGGAACAAATTTTACTTTTGATGCCGCATGACATTGTTTTGCCTTGCTGTCCGGACACCGGGGATGAAAAGGCAGATGATGTTTTTTTTAATATTGCTAACTTTATAGATGAACTGCTTGAAAAGGTTTATGGCTTGCCCAAGTATTATAATCTAAAAAAGAAAGAGGATCTTATAGGGCAGATGGTTGTTTGTATGGCTCCCCATAATTGTGCAGGTGTTGCCGGACGAATTATTGGTTTCTGTAAATTGCAAGGGTTAGTTGCTAGTCCCTTTATGCATGCTGCAATGAGAAGAGATTGCGATGGAGATGAAGCGGCAGTAATGATGTTAATGGATGTTTTGATTAATTTTTCTAGGAAGTTTTTGCCTTCACATCGAGGAGGAACTCAAGATGCTCCGCTTGTTTTAAATGCGCACATTAGGGCCGGCGAAGTAGATGACCAAATTTTAGATTTTGAAACTTGTTCTAGCTATCCTTTGTCAATGTATGAATTAGCTGAACAGAAAAAGCATTCGTCCGAAGTAAAAATTGTCACAGTTAAGACTTTATTGAAAGAAGGAAAAGACACGTTTACAAATATTGGTTTTACTCACGATACTGCCAATTTTAATACGGGAGTTTTTAATTCTTCGTATAAAGTTTTACCGACAATGAGAGAAAAGGTCGAGCAACAGATGGATTTATGTGAGAAAATTAGAGCAGTTGATGCTTCAGATGTTGCAAGATTAATTATTGAAAGGCATTTTATTAGAGACATTAGAGGTAATCTTAGAAAGTTTTCACATCAGCAGTTTAGGTGTGTAGGTTGCAATCAAAAGTTTAGAAGGCCGCCACTTGCAGGGATTTGTTTTAAATGCGGGGGGAAGATTATTTTTACAATTTCGGAAGGAAGCATTAAAAAATATCTGGAGCACGCGATAATGCTTGCCGAGAAATATCATATTCCAGCTTACACGCAACAAGCGCTGGCTCTCGTTAAGCTATATATTGAAAGTATTTTTGGGAAAGAGATTGATAAGCAAGTAAATTTAAAGGCATTTTTTTAGTTTCACTTTAAATTTACTTGTATCAGCCTTCGGCTGAAGCAAATCGACTTGAAGAAATTTTTCTGATTAAGTTAAATAAATAATTATCGTCGGTATAAGTAAGCACCCCATTAAAAGTCCTTTTCTGATTCCATAATATTGACAAGAAAGTCCTAAGCAAGTTGAAATTGCTAAAACGAAAAGTCCAAGGAAGCCTGAGATAATTGTCGTCATAATTATTAGGAAAATCAAAATTGTCCAGGAAAGCTTGGTGTAATTTATGTCTTGGATTTTGTTTGCAATTAGTTTTGAAATTTTGAGTGTTATAAAAAGAGAGAGGATTCCGACGAAAACAGTGATTCCTAGAATAATCCAAATTTCTTTTTTAGTTAATTGAATGATCTCTGAAATTGCACTTGCAGAACCTGTTCGAGATTTGTTTATAAGAAAAACAGTTACAAAAGACAAGGACATTAAAATTGGATTTATTGTACTGTTTAAAATTAAAAATTGTTCTCTGCTTAGCTCTCCTGCAATTTTTGAACCAAGGACAGTTGCTTGTGAACTTCCAAGTCCTGGGAGAAAGGAGCAAATTGGAGAGATGATTGTGCTGATTATTGAAGGTTTGATTAAGATTTTCTTATCAAAGTTTTCTATTACAGTATTCTGTTGAGGAATATTTGTTTTTTGAGAAATTGAATAAATTATGGATGATGTTCCAAATAAACCAGTTAAAAGTGGAAGAAGCGGTTGGCTAATGTTAAGGTTTAAAGAAGCGATTCCTAAAAATCCAGATAAAATAAAAATAATTATCGAAAGAGTAATTTGTTTTGAGTCAGATATTAATAAAATGCAAATCCAAACTAAAATCCAGGGCATCATTGTTTCGAAGAACGGGTAAATTGTGCCTAGGGAAATGAGCAAGAGAGGTGCAATAATAATCGCTAGAAAAATTCCGATTAAACTCCCTAGAGAAGAAAGGAAAATCGCAAAATGTGCTTTGCCTTTTAATAAAAGTTCGTGTCCTGGTAAAACTGAAAGTGCCGTGTCTTCATCTGGGGCTCCCAAATATGTCGAGGGGATGAATTCGAGGAATAAGTTTGTAACTGAAAGTGTGACTATAAAAATTGCTAGAGGGAAAGGAGAAAAGTGTGAGAGTAAAAACGGGAGGGCAGTTATAGTGAGTGCTGAAATTAAATTTGTGTGGAGTCCAGGGATTAGTCCACAAATTATCCCAAAGAAAATTCCAAGAATAATAGGGAGAATGAGTTCAAGAATCATTTTGTAATTTTGTCTGGGAAAATGAAGGTTTGGTTTTTAAAAAGTGAAGCTCTTCCGTAGATTTTTATTGAATCGTTTTCTTGTAAATTTAGTTTAGTTTTATTTTGAATAGTTATTATTTCTTTATGGTTTTCTATGTTAATTGTTGTGGAATCTGCAGATGTTTTTATTGAGGAGATTTTTCCAGCGAGAATTGGTTTTTGAAAATTTATGAGAACGAGAAGGATAATTATGCCAAGAACCGATAAAATTAGAAGTATTTGTTCTTTCTTCATTCTGTTTGGAATTCTACTGTGTCTTTATCTTTCAAAATATGTTCTTTGCCGATTAGTTGTCCTGGAAATTTTGAGGATGGCCCCCAGATTTTTATTTTCTTAAGTTTTTTTGACATTCCTTTTAGGATTTTTTCTGCGACATCTGATGCAGTGGAATTTTCTTTCATTATCATAGGAATATTTCCAGCTTCTTTTTTTGGTTCTTTTGTATAAATTCTAACTATTGGGAATGTGGAAAATACTTTTTGCCTTATATGCTTCATCTCTTCGTTTGTATGGTTTATGTTTGAAAATAAAACATAATCAATGTTTTTGTATTTAGATTTAAGAGTTGCTTCGAGTTTTCTTTTTTCTGCTTCAGATAATAAGTCTATTTTTGTAAAAATATAAATCTTTTTTGCAGTGCTTCTCTGAAAATATTTTTCAGCTTCTTGGATTTGATTTAGTTCTGTAATTGTTATTAAAATAGTATCTGCGTTGTTGATAAGACTCTTGTCTTCGTTTGGAAAGGGAGGCATATCAATAATTTGGACTTGGGCATTTTCAAAATTCATCATGCCGGGCATTGGTTCGTATGTTGAAAAGGCAATGTCTGAAATAAGGGTATTTTGATTTGTCAAATTTTTAAATAAGAAAGATTTGCCCGTGTTTGGAAATCCCGCGATTATTGCTTGGACTTCTTCTTTTTTTATTGTGGATTTGCCTCCGCCTCCTTTTGAGCCCTTGCCCCTGGTTTCCATCTTCTCTTTTAGTTTTTTATAACGTGTTCTGAGATTGGATCTTAGTGATTCTGCCGATTTGTGCTGGGGCATTGTTCTAATCATTTCTTCAAGTGCGAGAACTTTTTCATCATCAGTTTTAGCTGTATCAAATTTCTTTTCAGCGTGTGAAAATTCGGGGGAAGCGTTTGTTGGCATAAATATTATAGTATGAATGGTCTTTAAAGAATTTTGGTTTAGATGATCTATTATCTATATTGGAGTTCAATAATCAATTTAAAGAGGTTTTCTTGTTTTTATTTATGGTGTGGGGAGTAAAATATAGGAGTAATTTTGCAATTGCTTTTAGAATTGTTTTTGTTGCATTTTTATTTTATTTAGTGTATGAAAAATTTTGGCATATATTGTTTGCAAATATTATTGTGTTGATGCTTTTGTTTTTGCCGTTTTTTGTTAGAAAAGAAGAGAGTTTGAGGTTGCCCGTGGAAATAGAGTGTATTTTTATTTTATTTTTGATATTTTCTTCATTTGTTGGCCAATTTGTTCCGATGCTAATGCAATTTTTGTTCGGAGTGACTTTGGGGCTCGTTGGTTTTGTTGCGGTGTTTTTATTTTTGTTTAATAAAGAGCAGGGTGTGAGATTGTCGTTTATTGTTTTCTTTTCATTTTGCGTTTCCTTAGCTCTAGCTTCTGCTGCAGAGATTATTAAATTTTATTTGAAAGATATTCTAGGATATTCTTTTTCTTCGGGAGATTATCTGTTCGCTATGAGTAATCTCGGATTTGTTCTGGTTGGCTCGATTATTGCTAATTTTTGTAGTTTCTTTTATTTTAAGGTATTGAAGGGTAGGGGGTTTGGAAGCATTGTAAGAACAATTAAAGCAGAGAATCCTAATTTTTTCATTACACGAAGTAAAATTTTGGAGGATGTTAAAAATTCTATTTTAAATGGCGAGGGGGAACGTGTTGAATTTAAATCAAGCCTTAGAATGAATTTGCACACAATGCAGCCAGACCATAGGGTTGAAAACTCTGCACTCAAATCACTTGTTTCTTTTATGAATACCGAAGGGGGTTTTTTATTTTTGGGTGTTTCGGATTCTTCAGATATTTTGGGAATTGAAGGTGATGGTTTCGAAAACGTGGATTTGTTTAATAGGCATTTGACTAATTTGATAAAGGAAAATATTGGTGCAGAATTTTTGCCATATTTAAGTTTTGATTTTTTTAAAATAGACAATAAAACAATCTTAAGAATTAACTGCATGAAAAGCTCAAGACCTGTTTTTTTAAAAGAAGAAGGTAGGGATGTTTTTTATATAAGAGTTGGTGCGTCTTCTATTTTGCTTTCTGGGAATAAAATGGTTGATTATATTAGAAATAATAAATTTTAATAATAGTGAGGTTTAATAATAATAAAAGTGTTATTTTTTTATGAAGCTCGGCGTTTTGTTTTCAGGAGGGAAGGATTCAACTTATTCTGCATATTTGGAAAAACAAAAAGGAAACGAGTTAGTCTGTTTGATTTCGGTTTTCAGCGAGAATAACGACAGTTTTATGTTTCATACTCCTGCGATTGAGTTGACTAAAAAGCAAGCAGAACTTATTGGTTTGCCGATGGTAATTGGAACAACTAGGGGAGAAAAAGAAATAGAGTTAGTAGATTTGAAAAGAATTATTGGAGAAGCTGTTAAAAAATATAAAATTGAAGGGATTATTACTGGAGCAGTTGGAAGTGTTTATCAGGCAACTAGAATTCAAAAAATTTGTGATGAGTTGGGAATAAAATGTGTTAATCCTCTTTGGCAAAAAAAACAGTTTAGTTTATTAGAAGAACTGATTGAAAATAAATTTGAAGTTATTATTGTTGGTGTTGCGGCGTATCCTTTAGATAAATTTTGGATCGGAAGAAAAATCGATTTCAAGTTTATTGAAGAGCTTAAGAAGTTAAATGAAAAATACAAAATTCACCCTGCTGGAGAAGGAGGAGAGTTTGAGAGTTTAGTTATTAATTGTCCTTTGTTTAAGAAAAGGTTGGATTTGCCAAAATTTAATGTGTCTGGTGAAGGAAATGCGTGGAGAATGGTTTTAGAATGAATGAAATAATTTTAGGAATTAAAAAGAAGGGAGAATTTTCTAAATTGCCAGATTCTATTGTTGAAAGAGTTGCGAAGATTGCGAAAGGAGACGTAAAAGAATCTCGTGCGTTGTTGAGAAAGTATTTTGGGGTTTTTTTAACTAATAAAGTTTTGAAAATAAAAGATGAGAAGGTTTTAGAGAGCCATATTTCATCTAAAGGAAGAGATTATTCTGGTTTTTATCAGAATATTTTTCAGGGAACAAACGAGTTTGAATCAGTTGTAGATATTGGATGTGGTGTAAATGGATTTTCTTATAAATATTTAGAAGAAGTTCTAGGTAGTGTCAGCTATATTGGCGTTGAGGCAGTGGGGCAGATTGTTGATAATATGAATAAATATTTCAAAGAAAATGAGTTTAATGCTAAAGCACTTTGTGAGGATGTTTATAATAGTGAAAAAATGAAACAAATTATAATATCTCAACATTCTCCGCGGGTGATTTTATTGTTGCAAGTTTTGGATGCGCTAGAGGGTTTTGAAAAGAATTCTTCAAAGAAACTATTGTTGACAATAAATGAGACGTTGGGAGTGAGGGATTTGATTGTAATAACTATGCCTATGAAAAGTATTTCTGGAAAGACAAAGTTTGAAGCAAGTAGAAATTGGCTGAGGTATTTTTTAGATGAAAATTTTAGAGTTGAAGAATTTTTAGTGGGAAATGAGATGATTTTTAGAGCTAGAAAGAAATAAAGAGCGTTTTTTCTTTTTCTGAATAGGCATTTGATAGTATGCTTCTTATCTTTGCAAATGTTTCATAAAACACAAGAAATAAAAAGGACATTTTCGTTTTATGAAAATGGTCGAGTTTAAAAGAGTTAAGTTAAGCAATGGTTTGACAATTCTTCATGAAAGAAGAGAATTGCCAGTTACTACAATTATGTTGGCTTCTAGATTTGGTTCTGCTTACGAGTCTGAGAAGGAAAAAGGAATTGCGCATTTTTTGGAGCACATGTGTTTTAAAGGAACTCAACAAAGGAGCGCTAAAGAAATTGGCGCTGCAATAGAAAAACTTGGAGGGATTATCAATGCCTTTACTGGTGAGGAGGTTACTAATTTTCATGTCAAATTGCCTTCCGAACATTTGGAAATAGGGATGGATGTTTTATTTGACTTGTATTTTAACTCTATTTTCCCAGATGAAGAAATTAAAAAAGAAGCGAAAGTTGTGTGCGAGGAAATAAAAATGTATAAAGATCATCCTAAAATGTTTGTGCTCACTAAGCTCAAGGGTTTGCTTTACAAGAAACCATTCGGATTACTTATTTCTGGCGCAGAGAAGAATGTTTTAGGATTTAATAGAAAATTTTTGCTCGAGAAATTTAATGAAATGTACGTCCCTGAGAATTCTATTTTATGCGTTGTAGGCAACAATAATATTGAAGAAATTGTAAGGTTAGCCGAGAAGTTTTGTACAAATAAGAGGGGAACAAGAACTATACTTAAGAAGCCTGCGTTGCAGTTAAAAAACTTTCTTGAAAAAAGAAAAGGAATCGAACAGGCAAATGTTGCACTAGGCATTCGAGTGCCATTTAGTGAAAAAGAAAGATATGCGGTAGATTTATTTAATGCAATTTTTGGAGAAGGAATGTCAAGCAAATTGTTTTTGGAAGTTAGAGAAAAAAGAGGGCTAGTTTATACTGTTCGTTCGGAAATAGACAATGGAAAGGAGTACGGATATATGATGATCCATCTTGGGTGCGATAAAAAAAATATTAGTCTTGCTAAGAAAGTTTGTATTGATGAATTTAAGAAAATGTCAGATATTAGTCAAAAAGAGCTGGACGAGGCGAAAGAACAGTTGATAGGGAACTTTAGAATTGCTGCAGAGGCAAGCGAAGAAAGTGCGAATGAATTGGTAAGCGAGGAAATAAACTTTGCAGCAGAGAAATATTATGAATACGAAAAAAATGTTAGAGAAGTTAAATTAGAAGATGTTAGAAAAATTGCAAAGCTAAAGGATTTTGTTTGTGCTGTATTGAGCCCTTAGACGTTAATAAATATGTTTAAAAAGGGCTTTTTGATTCAATTTTTATGTACGGCCCGAGAAGCTTGCCTTGGAGTAAAATTCAAGGCTATCGGGTTTAAAATTTCTAAGGATTTATCGTGTTTACGATTGAAAAACTTTAAAAAGTAACAATATGTTACATAAAGTAACATAAATATGGTAAAGGATGCGGTTGTTAGAATAGATTCTAGTATTTTAAAAGAGGTAGAAGAGTTTATTAATAAAAAAAGCAATAAATTAAAATACGTTAATAAGAAACAGTTTATTGATTTAGCTGTTTATGAGAAGTTGCAAAAAGAAGGTGAAAAATGATAATTAGAAAAGTAAATAAAAAAGATGTGAAGGATTTGTCTGAAATTATTAAGACTGCAAGAGTCCTTGAAGATTATTATGGGGAGTATGACAAGAGAGCGCTTGCAAAGATGATAACGAAAAAGGGATTTGTTTTTTTGGTTGCAGAAGAAGATGGGAAAGTTGTAGGATTTATTAATTTCGAAGTGGAAAAAGATATAGGTCGGATTTTTTTGGATACAATTGCAGTCCACAAAAAGTTTCGAGGAAAGGGAATTGCTTCTGTATTATATGCTGAGATGGAAAAGCATATTGCTAGACTAAAGATTAAGAGACTATTTATGATAGTTAGAGACTATAACAAAGAGATGAATGAGATGGCTAAGAAAAGGGGATGTAATTTATCTTGCAAACTAAACTATTGGGCAAAGAATTACTGAAAATAAAAATGAAGGAGAATAAACCAACAACAGATGAGATAATGAAAAAGTATGGGGCAAAGATAGAAGGGCAGATTGCTAATTTTGACTCTGAAGAATATAGTAAATCGTATCAGGAATTTAGAAAAGAAATGAGCCCGACTTACAGCAAGTATGAAAAATTTTGCAAAAATATCGGAAATCTGGTTAGAATTAATCCTTCAAAAAAAGATACTATAGAATTACAAAAAAATATTGATATTGCTCATTTAAACATAACCGCTGCGGAAGCTGCAGGATTTTCTATTATTTCATTTTTATTAATCTTTCTTTTAGGTTTCATGGTAGTTATCTCTTCTTGGATGATACTTACTAATTCAGATATCACTCAGTTTCCGGTGGTGCTTTTATTTTTGCTAATTTTTGTTTCTCTGTTTATCTATTATTATCTGTATACTTTTCCAAGAAAGTTGGCTACTGAATGGAGATTGAAAGCTAGTTCGCAGATGGTTCCTGCAATCCTATATATTGTTATTTATATGAAACACACGAGTAATTTTGAGAAAGCAGTAGCGTTTGCGGCAGAACATTTGGATGAACCTCTAGCTTCTGATTTTAAGAAGATATTTTGGGATGTGCAAATTGGAAGATTTTCAAATGTAAAAGAAAGTATGGATCACTATTTAGAAACTTGGAGAGGATATTCTTTAGAGTTTATTGAGGCTTTTCATTTAATTGAATCTAGTTTATACGAACCTTCAGAAGCTAGGCGGGTTGCGTTTTTAGAAAAATCTTTGCAAGTAATTTTGGATGGAGTTTATGAGAAAATGTTAAAATATACTCATAATGTGAAAGCTCCTTTGACAAATATTTATATGTTGGGCATAGTACTCCCGACACTTTCTTTGGCTATTTTACCTTTGGCTACCACCATGTTACAAGGAGACTTTAAGTGGTATCATCTTTTCTTAATTTTTAATGTGATTATTCCTTTTTTTGTGATATTCATGACTGGAAAAGTCGTTTTGGAAAGACCGGGAGGCTATGGGGAGGCATCGATGCTTAGTAAAAATCCTCTTTATCCAAAATATGCTAGTTTTAGGCCGTATCTTTATGCAAGTTTGGCGGTGATTCCTATTTTCTTATTAGGCATATTGCCGTTGCTTTGGGCGTTTACTCCTTTGCACATTTGGTTGAAGGCTCCTCTCGATCCTACGTGGGCTAATTTTGGCCTGGGTTTTATGGGAAGGAATGTAGGAGCGTTTGGAATTGTGGTTAAAGAAGGAATAACTTATGGCCCGATTGGAACTCTCTCACTTATTCTTTCTATGCTTATCCCGCTAGCTATTGCTCTCGTTTTTATTATTGGTAATTCAGTCAGAACAAAAGAGATTTTGGTTGAAAGGGAAAAATATAAAGAGGTCGAGGCAGAGTTTACTTCTTCACTTTTCCAGTTGGGGAATAGATTGGGAGACGGGAATCCTCCTGAAATTGCATTTGCAAAAGTTATAGAATCGTCTAAAGGAACTTCAACTGAAGGATTTTTTAGATTAGTAAATCAAAATATACAGCAGTTAGGAATGTCAGTTGAACAGGCGTTGTTTAATCCTAAGAGGGGAGCTTTGATTTTTTATCCGTCGCATTTAATTGAAACTTCTATGAAAATTTTAGTAGAATCTTCTAAGAAAGGCTTGCAAGTTGCAGCTAGGAGTTTGATGTCTATTTCAGATTATGTAAAAAATATTAAGAAGATAGATGAGCGATTGGCAGATTTGCTTGCAGATATTATTTCGGATATGAAGTCCAATATGACTTTCTTAGCTCCTTTACTTTCAGGGATTATCGTAGGTTTGTCTGGAATGATTGCGTTGATTTTATCTAGTCTAGAAAATTCTATAGGTAAGGTAGGGGTTGCCCAGACAGAAGGTATTGGTTTTTCAAATTTGTTGGGGGCTTTCGGTTCTAACGGAATTATTGCGCCATACTGGATACAGGTATCTGTTGGGATTTATCTTGTCGAGATTATTTTTATTTTAACAGCTACCTTAGTTACAATTAAATCTGGAAAAGACGAATTGCAAACTACTGCTGAGATAGGCACAAATTTGAAGGTAGGAATAATTCTTTATTTAATTATCGCATTTATTGCAGTCATGGGTTTATCCTTGTTGGGCTCTGCAGTATTAAAAGGATTTTAGATAAAGGAGGTTGGTAAAAAATGGACTACGGATATCCCGAAAGAAGAAAAAATAAGAAAGATGACAGAAAAAAGAGACAGCTTCGTGCTTTCAAGCGTGGAGGAAGATTTCGTTCTGTAAATATTTCTGAAGAAGGCAAAAAATGACAGCCTTAAGTGAGTTAAGTCAGTCGGTTTTTGTAATTAAATGTTCTAAGCTTGTCAAAAGATGAACTTTATTTTTTTTGTTTATTTAATTGGCTTAGTTATAACTGTATTTCAAGATTTCAAGAGAAGGGAAATTGATAACTGGTTGAATTTATTTTTATTTTTTTCTGGGCTTTTGTCTGTTTTGTTATTTGAAGAGTATTCTATTGCTAATTTGGGAGTGTTTATTTTTATTAGCGCAGGAATTTCTTTTTTATTTTGTTTTTTAAGAGTATTTTCTGGAGGAGACTCAAAACTATTATTTGCACTCTCTCCTTATTTCTATAGTTTGACTTTTAGTTCGGCTGCGTTTAATCTTGGAATTTTTATTTTGCTGCTTCTCATTTCAGGTAGTGTTTACGGACTACTTTATGCATCCTTTTTATTTTTTGGAAACTTTAGAGAAACTAAAAAAGAGTTTGTTGGGCAGATTAAAAAGAGATATTTCTTAATTCTTTTAGCTGTTGCGGTAATTACACTAGTTTTTGGACTTTTCTATTTTATTTTTATTTATCTTGCACTTTTTATGGTTTTTATTGTTCTTTTATTTTGTGTAACACTTTCATTGGAGAAGAATGTGCTTGTTTTTAAGCTTTCTACAAAAAACATTGCCGAGGGAGATATGTTAGTTAAAGACCTTAAGATAGGGAGAAAACTTTTTGTAGCTGGGGAAAGATTGAGTGAAGAAGATAGTTTGTTTTTGAATAAGAGGGATTTAAAAGTTTTTATAAAAGACGGAGTTCCATATGCATTTTCATTTTTAGTTGCGTTTATTCTGTATTATTTTAGAGATAGTCTTTTATTTTTACTTTTTCAGCTAAAGGTTTGAGAACAGTTAAAAGTAAAAATAAGAAGAGAGCTTTTATCTAGTGTTGCGACGGCTTATAGCTAAAATTGTGCGCAAAGCCTTGTGAGGCTAAAGGTTTGAGAACAGCTAAAAGTAAAAATAAGAAGATAGCTTTTATCTAAAGGTTTTTAAATACTAATTCATAGTAGTAATTAGGAGAGAGTGATATGGTTATAGAAAAAGATTTTAAGCGAGAGTTTATTAAAACTAATATTAAAGGATTTGATGATTTAATTGGCGAAGGCATTCCCAAGGGCAGTTCTGTTTTAGTAGAGGGCGGCCCCGGAAGTGGTAAAACTATTTTTTGTTTGCAAGTTGCTAAAAGGATGTGCGAAAAGGGGAAAAAAGTTTTGTACATGAGCTTTGAAGAACCTGAATCTCGACTTAAAAGTCACATGGAATCTTTTGGAGCAAATGTAAAAGAGTATGAGAAGAAAAATTTACTTCTTGTTAAAAGATTTAATGCATTAGATATTGCTCGTTCTGTAGAGGCCTTACTTTCAGAAGCTAAAAAAGAATTATTAATTGATGTACAGCCTGTTTTAATTCCTGTGGATTTTCAAGCAGACGTTGTTTTGATTGACTCTTTGTCTTCTATTTCTTCTGCCTTTTCTGGAGAAGATTCTCGGTTTAGAATCTATATGGAGCAGTTATTTAGATATTTGGAAGGACATAATATAACTTCCTTCTTAATTAGAGAAGTTTCTAATCCGTCTCATGTTGGTGTAAACTTTGTCGAAAAAGGAGAGGCCGTTTCTTTCTTGTCTGATGGAATTATTGCTATTTATAATGTGTTTTATAAGGGCGGAACAAGAAAAAGAGCGCTAGAAGTTGTAAAATTAAGAGGGGCAGACATAGATAGAAGAATTGTAGAAATTGAAATTAAGAAAGGGGAAGGATTTTTGGTCCATAAAGATAAAACATTGAAAGGCGATTATGTTTTGACTTAACTTTTATTTCTAAAATAATACTTCAAATAAATGTTATACGCTTCTTTGTCGTTTTGAAATTTTTCTTCGTTTTTTTCTATGGATTTCTTAAGATTTCTTGCCGATAGCGTGTATAAAAGAAATGCGGAGCTAGCTCCGAGGTAATTTGGTTTATTTTCTGCGGTGTTGAAATAAACAAGTAATGCGTTGCTTCCCACAATACTTAAGAGTCCTTTAAAAAAGTTTTTCCTTCTATTCTGTATGAATATATTGATTCTGCCTATAGCTTTTTGGGTAGTTTCTTCTGAAAATTTAAACTCTAGTTGGGTTGTCATTCTAAGATTTTTTCTAAGAGGTTTTGTTTCGCTATTGTGAATGCGTCTGCTCTTATGGCGGCTATTTTTCCAATTGCTATTGAAATACCCAGTGCAGCACTTCCACATATAGCCGACAGCATTATTGGTAAGAAATTTTCTTTTTTCCCAAAATAAATTCCTAGTGCAATTGTTCCTGAAAATCCAGAAAGCATTCCGCATATGGCGTAATTTGCTTTTCTTGTCTCATATTTTATTCTTTTATTAAGTTCTTGAAGAGAATAGTGATGTTCAATAGCGTCTTCTCTTTCAAATTTTCTTATATCGTCTATGATTTCTGGGTTATATATCATAACAACTTCTTTTTAGGAAGTTATTTAAAGCACTGTCGTTTTATAAAAACAACATGAAAGAAGAATTGATCGAAGTTGGATTGAACGAGAATGAAGCAGAAGTTTATTTGTATTTATTAAAATCAGAAAAGCCAACAGCAACAAGGATTGCTAAAGAGACAAAAATTAATAGAACTGTTGTTTATGTTATTCTTGAGAAATTAATTGAAAAGGGGCTTGTAAATTTTATTTTAATTGATGGTAAAAGACATTTTTCTGCGACGAATCCGAAAGCTTTGCAAGATTTTTTAGCAGATAAACAAAGAGCATTGAGTAAAATTCTACCTTCTTTAGAAAATATTCGGAAAAAAGAAAAAGAAGATTTTTCATGCGAAGTTTATGAAGGTGTTAAAGGAGGCGTAGCTGTTTTAAAAGATATTATTCGAGACGGAAAAGATTATGTTAGTTTTGGTGATGAAGGACAATTTGAATCTATTTCGGATACTTTAGTTGAACAATATTTGAGACAGCTTGATGAAAAAGGAATTAGAGAAAGAATTTTGACTAAAGAAGGAACAAAGTTTAAGTTTAATCGCAAAAAAACAGAAATTAGATATTTATCTAAAGAATTTAGTTTTCCAACGTTAACAACTATTTATGGAGATAAAGTTGCTATTGCAGTATTTGAAGAGCCCTATCATGTAATTCTGATTAAATCTGGAAGTTTGGCTAAAACTTACAAAGATTTATTTGAAGGATTGTGGAAAATTTCTAAGAATTGATACTTATTTTAAAACTTCTTCAACTCTGGCTCTGATTTTTGCGTTTCCGCCAGAAGGTAGAGCAATTATTCCATCGCATTCATTGCATTTTACTTTTGTAGATGCTTTTCCAAATATAATTTGGGAGTTTTTGCATTTTGAGCACTTTACTCTTACAAATCGTGATTCTTTTTTATCTGTCATACTTTTGAGTGGTTTGAGGGGTTTAAAAGGCTTTTGGGAGCAAAATCAATTGACTTCGTCAAAGCGGTTTGATTAGAGTTTTTGGAGTATAGATTTTATAAAATAGAGTTTGAACCACATAAATCTTTATAAAGAAAACAGGGCATAAATTTTTTATGGTTAAAGAAGAAGATAAGAAAAAAGAAGTAGAAGATGTAGAAGAAGATAAAAAATCTAAGAAAAAGAAAAAGGAAGATTCTGAAGAGGAGCTTGAAAGTAAAAAAATAACAGATGTTCCTGGAATTGGTCCTGGTGCTGCTGCGAAACTTGAGGCTGCTGGAATTTATGATTTGATGGGATTGGCTGTGATGGGTCCTTCTGAATTGGCTGAGATGGCCGGGATGGGAGAGGCTGTCGCTAGAAAGGCAATTCAAGCTGCGCGTTCGAT
>Ga0247841_10005393_pt1 | contig 20755 bp, 22 predicted proteins | sample LaCruzMarch2015__2_FD_192410 | JGI IMG/M metagenome (GOLD analysis project Ga0247841, IMG submission 192410) | Freshwater microbial communities from meromictic Lake La Cruz, Castile-La Mancha, Spain - LaCruzMarch2015_18m | ecosystem: Environmental > Aquatic > Freshwater > Lake | place: Spain... | reverse complement strand
TTCACTCACAACATTGCCCGCCTCGTCCAGTTTGGCGTACAACTTGATGAGCCGCTGCCTTTCCTGCTCCACATCCTCTACCACCGCAGACGCCGCGCGCATCATCCTGCGTAACCGCATCATCAGTTTCGGGCTGACCTTCTGGCTCATCAGTTCCCCGGCCAGCCTTTGCATCCCTCGCAGTGCTACTTGTAGTTCGCCGTTCGCAATCGTAACCATCGTTGAAAGCCCTCCCTAATCCAATGCCGTCTGAAACCAATATGTACCGTCCATACTCATAAACTGATGCGTTTTGGTAGTGGGAATAACCAGTGTCGAAACGTTGTTCACGCCAGCGCCGCCAATAGCGTCACCGCTCGCAGGCCACACTGCGAGGTTCTGTGCGCCCGAATTGCGAATGTAGATAACCAGCCCAACCACGTTGTTCATTAACTTTACACAGTCGTTCGCATTGGCCGTTACGCTTACGTTGTTGATGTCGCCTGTCAGGGCAGTGGCTCCCGCCTGTGTGCGCGTTGTGCTAGCGGTGATGTTGTTCACCACTTTACGGTAGAGGTTACCAGTCGTGGTCAGGTTGTGGTCAATTACCACGCCATGGCTGCCCGTCACCTCTGCTATATGGTCGGAGGCTAGTATCTTGCCCGCCGCCATCGTCAGATTGCCGCTTATGGTAACGTTGCCAGATACAGCGTTGATTTCCAACATTACCCCTACAGGACCCGCCACGATTAAGCGCGAATTGCTATCACTATCACTATCCGAAACAAGAGACAAATACTCCAGGCGAGTACCAGATGCCGAACGTAACATTACTGTGGCTGGGTATGTCAATGGCGAAGTCGCAAGTAAATTAACAGCTGAGCCTTCAGCCGCTATCTCGTCGCTACTTATTTCTATACCATGATTTACTTCACCGCTTCCCCATGTATAAGCGTATATCTTCGCTTTCAATGTGGAGTCGCCATAAAAGTTAATTGCGCTTTTTGCCTCGAAAGCACTCCCTATGTCGAGAGCGATTCCGTTCGCATCAATCACCAACGCGTCCGTATCCACCGTTATCTTGCCCGCCGCGCCCAGCGCCAGATCCCCGTCAATGCTTGAAGCGCGCAGCGAGCCGCCGAATACGCCGGTATCGGTCCAAATCCCGAACTTCGTTCCTGTTACACCTGTCAGTCCTGTGATATCCCCTATGCGAGTCGTAAGCGTCTGTGAATTATAGTCTGCGCCCTGCGTGTACACGTCGATTCTCGGTGCGGTTACCGCATCCATTTGAATGAACCCGTTCCCCGTGTTGCCGAGAATCGCATACGGCGTACCGTCCGGCCATGCTGGGTCAGTAGCATGCGCCGCTGCTTCATCGCGCGTCACGTTGTAGGTTGTGCCAGTCGTTACTGCGCCGACCTTGATGTACTCGGTCTTGGCGACCCCGCCCGCGTCAAAGCTCTTGACTAGTAGATGGTCATTTGGCGTCATGGCCTTGCCAAAGTCAATCGTAGCGTCAGCAGCAGCCACTGCTGGCAGTTTGCCGGTGGATTTGGTCACCATGAACGCGCCGCCGATTAGTTGGATGGTCGACTCTGCAAAGATGGTGCTATAGATATTCGAGAGGTATCCGGCTCGCCACAGCTTGGTCGCGCTCCCCAGATCGTAGGTGTCTGTCGTTTCCGGCGTCAGATGTCGATAGGTATTCGCTCCCTGGAATACTTGCGCCCCTGTCCACGTAAGTCCAGCCGTCAGGTCAATACTCACCTGCTGGCCGCTTAAACCGATACCGGTTCCCGCCGTAACCGCTGCGTGGTGGGGCGCGCTGTTGCCGATGGCAGTATGTTCGGTGGGCGTAAGCACATCGGCAAGGTCGATCTCCTGCCCAATCATCGTGAGTGCTGCATCGTGGCCAGCTTTGAGCGTCACCGCCGCGTGATGGGGCGATGCTGTGCCAATGGCTGTGTGCTCGGCTGGCGTCAATACGTTCGTGCCCACCCATGCCCCGCTAGTCCAAACGGGAGCTTCGCCTTCCTCTGCCGCCACTCCCGTTATCCCGCCATAGTTGTTGATAACCTGCGATACGCCGCCTGCGCCGCCCCCGGTTGACACTCCACCGCTTATGCCCGCCGCCAGAATATCGGCATCGTTGAGGGGCTGTCTCTCAATGGTGGTTACTTCCAGGCTGGACGCCAACCACCCAGCATCATCCCAGTAGCTGCTTACTCCCGTGATGTTTACCGTCTTGTCGACGGCTACCACGGTCCCGCCGGATACGGTCGCGCTGGCTTTCGCTCCGATGGTGTATCCCGGCCTTATTCGGCTTGTGAATCCGGTGGCCTCTATCTCGTAAAACTCTGCCAGTGTGTCCTGCTGTTTCAGCCAGTTCAGCGCCCGGTCATAGAGCGCATTGGCTGCCAATTGCGGGTGCTGTGTCAGGCTATCTGTTTGCTGTTGCGATATGTCGCTAAACCTGACCGCTCTCTCATGCCGGCCATAAGCCGTCTCGGATGCGGTGTTGGCGATATAATTCGCTGCCGCGTCCAGTGCATAGTCCCCTGTGGCCTCACGAGTGGTCTCTGCCAAGCCGTTGCCGTCGCCGTCGGTGGGGTAGATGCGGGTCACGAGTCCAGCCAGGTCGGTGCTCGGTGTAATATTGGTCACTCTGACGTGGGTTGCGTCCGGCAAGTCGCCGCCTGCCTCTATCCCGCTGTCTGTGAACGTGTCGTACCATTCCAGTACCATCGTTCCGGCTGTCAGGTTGGCTCTATAATGCCCGCCGATCTGCCCGCGCAGCGTGTCCAATGCCTGCAATACCGACTCGCCGTTGAGCGCGAAATAGGCGCTGCCTGCCGATGTGCCATAGCCGCTTGTCTGCCAGCCTGTCGGCGCATAGGCCATAATCAAGTTGAGCGCGTTGTTGGTGGGTCGGTCGGCATATACTGTGATGCTGTCTATCTCTACGTCAACTGTTTGTGCGTTGTTGGCGTAGAGCCGTATCCAGAACCACGACCCAGCCGACGAGGTAGGCGTGCATCGCTCCCAGTCACTCGGTCTGGTGAACGTTACGTCGCCATTTGTTTTCATCGTAATGCCGCCGGACGCGGTGCCATCTACCAGCGTTACCCCTATCCATCCCGCGCTGTAGCTATAGTACTGCCCTTGCATGGCGTTCGCGCTCGCCGCGCTGTTGATGGTGGTCAACCCAAATCGAATCGCATCAAAGCGTGAGTCGAAGCCTATATACAGATAGCGCCAAAAGTTGGTAGATACGTTGCTTATCTCTGTGGCATCATGGGTAGATGCCGTGCCGTCGGTGGTGTTACTCAGCTTGTCGTCTGATGTTGTGCCATAGGTGTTGCGGATGGATCTCACCGCTCCCAGCGTCGTCAGTTCCTGCCATGCCAGTTCCTTGACTTCCAGCGAGGGCACAACCCGTCGGCGCAGTTCGCCGATCCGATCCTCGCCTTCGATCTGGAAGGTGGTGGCCTCCAGGTTGATGATAGGCGTTATCCCAGAGATGTAGCCCAGCGATAGTTCCTGCTCCTCTCCGCTGATGGTGCCATACACATAGCACCTGTACCCCTCATGCAATATCGCCGCGTTCTCAGGCGTCGCGCGCACGGTCATGCCCCACCTGCCCGCGCCGTCAATTTCCTCGTCATAATTCCAGTTCATAATCGCGTGTACGGTCCCGGCGTCGGCTCCGGCTTCTGTGTAAAGCCGCGCGTGCTGGCCAGTCATCATGTTCATTATGCGTACCCCTTACGGCGCAGAGCTGCCACCACCGAATCGCCTGCTGTGCGTGCGTCGCTGGCATAGACGTTGACCATGATGCCCCCCTGCGTCTTGCCGTGAGGCGTCACCTGCACATGCTCCGATCCGCGTTCGCCTGCCAGGAATAGGGTGGGCTGTGTCACCATGCCGTCAAAGCCGTTGGCGGCTCCTAAGGGCTTGATATTGAGCGAGTCCAAACTCTTCATTAGTTTGTTCATGGTGTCACTCAACAGCCCCATCATGCCACCTGGATAAGTGCCAGTCCACGCATTGATGTAGTTAGTAAAGAAATCAGCCAAGGTATTTCCGATACCGCTTGCATCGCCACCAGGTACTAGAGACTGGATTATTCCCTGCACTAATCTGGCTCCGATCATGCCGCCGACGGTTATTAAGGTATCTGCCAAGTTTGTCACTGTCATAATCAACATGTCTGCGATACCAGTTCCCACAGAGTCGGTTGTGCCTTTGCTTGTAAGCGCGCTTTTGAGAAACTCGCCTATGTCAGTGCCCAGAGATAATCCGAAATCACTCAATCCCTTTTGCGTTGCCGGATCATTTGCCCATGCCAATAACGCCGTGCTGAAATTGAGCGCAACCGTGGCAAAGTCCGTGAGACCTTGCACTACCCACCCCAGCATATCCCGACCCATCTGTTCTAGCTGGCTCTTCAGCCCCGACGCTCCCTGTGTCAGGTTACCGAATTGGTCTAGTTGTGGCGCTGCATCGTCCCAAACATTGGCCCCATTTAGTCCCGCTATCGCAGTCTGGACAATGCCCTTCAAGTCGCCGAATATGGTGAATAGCCACTGCACGCTCTTGGTCACCGATTCCGGCACGCCCAACTTTGCCCATAACGTAGGCGCGTTGCCGTTTGCTATCGCGTCCAGCCCTCCTGCCAGCCCCTGGAACGTGGTAACAAGGTCATCTACAAAAACCTTCGCTGCCGGCACGTTCACGCCCATCGCCGTCAGTTGGTCATAGAACCCCTCAAAGAAATCGTCTATCGCTAATCCAACGTCACCGCTGGCAATGTCACCGAACACCGCGCCCATAACGTCAACAAAGTTCTTGCCGACTTCCCATGCTTTCCCAATCCAATTCCACACCTTCTCGAATGCCCCCGCCAACCAGGTGCCAACCGCTGTGATGACCGACTCAATAGCCGGCATGTTCTTGATTAAAAAGTCGCTAAATGCCAGCGCAACCTTGTTCACCATCGGCAATAGCGCTGTGCCAAGCGTGATCTTCAAGTCCTTGAATACAGCGGTCGTGATGCGTTGCTGATTCGCCAATCCCTGCGAGGTGCGCTCGAAATCCCCCTGCGCCTTTACGGACTGCTTTAGGATCAGCCGATACGATGCCTGCGCCTTGATAGCAGGAGTCATTTCGTCGTTTATGCCCATCAAGCCCTCTGCCATTGCCTCGGCTTTGATGGCGTCCTGATTGAGGTTGATACCCAGGCTCTTTAGCGGCTCGGTTTCTCCAGTGAGTCCGGCTCTCAGCTTGTCAAGCGCCACTGTGGGGTCGATGTTGTTGAACGATGCCAGGTCTGATGCTAGTTGGACCATCTCCATTGACATGCCGGCGCTTTGCTCTTCAGTTAAGCCGAGCGCCGTAAACAGGTTGCCGTATGTGGCCGCCGCTGCCAGCGCTTCCTGTCGGCTCATTCCCATAGCAGTGGCTGCGTTTTTGGACCAGTCCATTACGGCTTGCGTCTGTTCCTCGAACACGACGCCAACCTTGGATACTGTTTCCTCCATGTCGGAGGCCATCCCAACAACTTCTTTGCCAAAGTTGATAACGGCCTTGACCACGAACGCGCTGGCAATCGCTGTGGCTATCCCTGCGATGGTCTTGCCAAATCCCTCCATCCCTGTCTTGGCTTCGCCCAATCCGCGCTTGAGGTTCGAGGTGTCCGCGCCGATCTTGGCATAGATTGAGGCTACTTCTTTGGCCATTATTTATCCCTTGCCTTTGCTCTGGCGGTCAGTATGTCGCTGCGCTTGTACACTTCGTTCACGTCCAGCGCGTCCACGTATTCCAGTGTCCATCCGGTCTGTTCGACAATATCCCAGCGTACCAGTTCCCAGGGAGGCGGCGCGTTAAAGACCAGCGCTAACCACGCCGCCTTGACTAGTTTTTTGGCGGGTTGAACTTTGCTCCCAGCCAATTACCGAGTTCTTTTGTCAGCGGGATAAACTCCGTTACAAGGTCGAGCTCTGCATAGCTTTCGACAATCGCCGGATCGCCGTCAAACTCCCAACTGGCAATCGCCACTGTCCCCAGCGCAGCCACGTCCTCAAACGTAAGCCCCGCCAGCCCCCTGGTGAACACGTCAGACTTCATTACGACGACATTCCAGCCGCGCTTGGCTTCGATCTTGTCTCTCAGCACGACCCTTTTCCCGTTGACTGTGATTTCCACGTTGCCCCCTCAAACTTTAGTTAGTGCTGATCTAGTACACGCCTTCAGTCATTGCCGATGACCCTTGCCACGAAGCGGTAAACTTTGCCCCGCCGTCAAACGAAAAGTCAGGGTCGCGCGAGGTGATGATCACTCGCGGCCAACTGTACTTGAGCTTGCCCGCTGCCGTCCCTGCCGGCCCTACTTCCAATGACCCCACCGTCAACGGCAGCACCGCGTCCCAAACCGGCTCCGTCGAGCCGTCAAAGAAGGCGTCGATCTGCCCGGATGAATCCGACCTGACCGGAACATAGTAATGTATCAGTTCTGACCCAGCCGTTACATCCGCCGCTTCGCCTGGCTGCGACCAGATAAAGTTGGTGTAATCGCCTGAGATAACCTGCGTGTTGAACTTGACGTACAAATCCTTGCCCGTGATTCTGTTCGCTGCTGGCATTCGTAACTCCTTATGATGTCGCTAATTTAACCCGATACAACGCGCCTTCGTGCCATAAAATCTTGCCCCCCTGGATCATCTCGACATAGCTGATGTCCGACTCGCGCCTACACCAGTAATCCCCCCACCCCGTTACCGTGAAAGAGGCGTTCTGCAACAACCCGTCTACTGCGTTATCTATTTGCATTGCCTCCTTTTTGCCTTTGTCGCTGATGCCCGTCACCTGATATACCAGGGTTTTGGCGCGCCGTGGTGAATCGTTATCATCTACGCCGCTCGACTTGGTAAATATCACCAGCGGGTAGGTTATAGCACTGCCCATCGGCCCCAACTCGTTATAGATCGCCGTGCCAGCCAATAACCCGACCAGTGCCGTGCCAGCCTTGAGAGTGTTGTAGAGCTGCTCCTCGAATACCAACATCAGAATCCCTCCGGGTCATGCACCTGGATGCTGTTACGTAGCGCGCCGGTGTCGATCAACGGCAACTCCGTGATGATCTTCTTGGCGCGTTTCTCGATGTCGAACGCCGCCTTGTCGATGATGCTGTCAACGAGTCCCATATCACCGCTGTTCACGGCCTGCTTCAGAGCCTTCTCATACGACGGTCTCACCTGCTCGCACGCTGGCACCAGGAAGGGCTTTTGCAAAAAGGCGCCCGATGGCGTGGTATGCCCCAGCTCCCAGAAGATGCCGTATTTCACACCGTCACTCACTATCTTGACGTGCTGGCCTTTTAGCGACCGTAACAGCTCGTCTATCCCATCTGTGTTGATGGTGTAGCTCGTGCCGCTTTGCGATGTCCAAACAGTTCTAGCCATTGGCCGTCTCCACTGCCGCGCGCGTCAGCATGCGCTCGCTGTCGTTGACGTTTAACCCCTTGATGTAGTACTTGGTTGTGCCGAATACGATGATGTCCGTCAGGTTGAGCGTCATCGTCCCGTTTAGGCTGAACATGCCGGCATTCACGCCCACCTGTGGCTTGAACCCGACAATCTCCTCCCAACCCGCTGCGCCTGCGGCATATCGACATGGGATATTCGCACGGATCGCCGTCCCCGACCCGGATAACCCGCCGATGCTATCCACCGTCTGGGTGACCGTCCAGATGTTGCACGTATCTGGGAGGTATAGGGCTGCTTCAACGCGCATGGCGGTTAGCTCAATCGCGGTCAGCCCCATATACCACCTCCGCCTGTCTTCCATTGCGGTACAATCGTTGCCGCTGACATGCCGGCATACTTTTCATACATCGCCTGGCAGTGGTCGAACCACTGCGACCGGCTCAACCCGTGCCCGTCCAGGTTGACGTTGTAGTAGCTCGACACCTTGCCGGAGCGTTCCTGCCAACAATCCGCCGCCGCACCGTTCAAGTCATAGCTCCAACCCGAGACGTAAAGCGCTGTCCCCTTCTGGTCGGTGGCCATCTGGATAATCCCCGACTCATAGTCCGGGTTGGCGTCGGCTGTGCCGATTGTGCGCTGCGCGCCTGCGCTGTCCTCCACCTGGAAGGCGTCCACCGCGCCCGCTGCATACGCTTCATAGTCCCGGAAGTGCGAGCGGTAAATCTTGTAAACAAAGGTGCTGCCGCTGGTGTAGGTGATCTCCGGTTGTAGGTGATCACGATATATCCTCTGTCTGTGGCTGTGCAGCGTCGTGTCCAGATCAGCATCCTGCCACACCGCTGTTCCCACATCGTCCACCATCCGGCGCAAGCGCAATCTCAGAGCATCAAGCGCTGTGGTCATCCAATCACCGCCTTATACAATCGCTCATACTTGCTTGCCATAATGTCCAGCGTCGCATAAGCTTCGACCCACGCCCTGGCGTTGGCGCCCAACCGCTGCTGTTCTGCATCGTCATCAACCAGTTCGCGCAGCTTAGCGGCCAGTTCGTCGGTGTTGCGGTTCTCGAATAGCAACCCGTTCTCGCCGTCTGCGATTTGCGCCCGCGGTCCACATACGTTGGACGCGATACAGGCTAATCCGGTGGCCATCGCTTCGGTCAAACATAGGCCCCACGTCTCCTCATAGGTGCTTGGAAAGACGAATATGCTGCCCGTTTGCAGTGCGTCGCGCACCTGTTCACGCGTCACATGCGCCACCACATGCACGGTTAGCCCGGCCTGATCCGCTGCCTTCTCCAGGATGTGCAGCCCCTTGGTTGGGTATTCCGGCCACGCGCTGGTGGTGATGATCCTGCCCCACTCGCGCTTGTCCGGCGCTGGCTTGAAATACTCGGTGTCCACCCCGCAGCCGATGGTAGCCGTCCCCCGGATCCCGTTGCGTTTGTAAATCGCCGCCGTGTTGGGGTTCAATGCCACAATCGGCGACCGGTTCACGATTTCCAAAAACTGCCCTGGCGCGCGCCCCAGTTCGCAGCCTGCACTCTCCTCGCACTCGCCGTTCACCGCCGGGCACGATGTCTTTTGCCTGTCTTGCAGCAGCATTCGACCGCCGCAGAATGGCCAGTAATCCATCAGCACCCACACATGCGGTATGCGGTGCCTTTGCAGATACATCGCCGGTTGCATCCCAAAGCGGTTGTGCACCGTATGCACCTGGACAATGTCTGGCTTGAACGTATCAATCGCTACTGCCAGCGGTTCGTCGCCAAACCACCAGCCCACCTCATGCCCGCGGTTGTGCAGCCCCAGAGTGATGTCGCGCATCAGGCTCTCGGCGCCGCCGCCCTTGCCAGGTTCCCGATTGTCTTCACTGCAAATCAAGACTCTCATCGCGGCCACCTCAGGTATGCTGTGTACCACTTGATGGTATCTTGCAACCCAATTTCGTGGCTAAATGCACATTTCCAGCCCAATTCCGCGATTTTTGTGCAGTTTAGCGCCTGTTCCGGGATCTCCCTGCACATGAGCGCCCCTGCGATTATCGGCATCGGCGCGCCCATGCTGTTGGCTATCTCGGTAGCTATATCACCGGCGGATGTCGTTACCCCGCTGCCGATGTTGTAGGCCTCGCCACCATACCCTTTTTCGGCAATGGCCTCGTAAGCCATGCACGCGTCACGCACATACACCCACTCGCGCCGATAGTTCCAGGCGTCGGCGTGGATCACCGGCGGCATCCCATTGATGGCGTTCCGTATTGAGTTCGGCACCAGCCGCGACCAGTTCAAGTCGCCTGGACCGTACACGTTGCCGCACCTGGTCACCATCATCCGGCAGTGTCCCCCCGGATAGGTGCGCGTGATCAGGTCGGCGCAGGCCTTGCTCACTTCGTAGGTGCCTGTCGGCTTGAGCTCGTCTGTCTCTCCATAAGCATGCCCGTCATGATCGCCGTATGCCTTGTCGCTTGACGCAACAACGCAAGCCTCGACATGACCGGCTTTCGCGCACGCGTCGAGCACGTTGATGGTTCCTACGATGTTGGTGCGTAGACAGAGCGCGGGATTTGCCGCCGCCTTCCTAACGATGCTAACCGCTGCCAGATGGTAGACAATTTGCGCCTCCGTGCTGTTGATGACCCGCTCCACAAACGCTGCATCGGTCACATCGCCATACTCTACTCTGCACTTGATATTTAGTGCATCTAACGATGTTGCGCCTTTGCGATTGAGCGCCATGCCCGTCACCTCGTGCCCGCGCTCGATCATCAGCTTGGCGAGGTTGGCCGCAATAAACCCATCCACTCCTGTAATCAGCACTTTCATTTACCAGCCCCCTGATAAACTCTGACGTTCGTTTTCCACATGTCGCCGCTTGGGTGCTCGCTCAGTAGGTACACGTAACTCTCGCAATATAACTTGCACGGCTTGGGCACTCGGCTCACATCCACCGTATCATCCAGCCAGTTGCCCAGCATCGTCTCGCGCCATTGGGTTGACCACATCGCGCCCAAACACGGCCAGGCGGATCCGTCCGGCGCCATCACCAGGTGGTTCACGCCTGCATCGCAGACTAGCGGTGGTGTCCTGGGCTGCTTATCCGGGTGCATATCCTCATACGGCGATTCCACAATCGTCGCGCCGTTCCTTCGCAGCCAACCTAGCAATGGGCTGGCCTGTGCCAGTTCGTCCTCATACTTGACCACCGACGCGAACACGTTGTATCCCGTCGCCCTCAGCAGCAGGAACGCCGCCTTGAACCTGTCGAAATAGGCCGCTTGTCCGTTATCCGCGTGGATGCTCAGGTTGATGCTGATCAGGTTCAGCAACCTGGCAGCCACCAGCTTATTGATTCCTTCCACATGCATTCCGTTGGTGCTCAGGCCGAACGTGGTCTCCGGGCACCCTTCGATGATCTCGCATATCCCGTGGTAGAGCAGCGGCTCTCCGCCTGCAATATCCACCATCACCGGCTCGCGTTTGATAGCTGCGATCCAATCGCTTGCCGGCCTTTGCATCGCGTCCATCATCTCGGGCCGCGCCCGCACGGTGTAATCCATCCAGCAATAGCGGCAGTGGTTTTGGCAAGCCCACGTCGGGCAGATCAGGATATGCTTCATAACGCCCTCAGCCTGTTATGCCAGAACTCTAGCTCGTGCGCTGATAGCCACGGCGTACCCGTGTACACCTGGTTCATCTGAGGGCCAGCCTCCGGCGCTTCAACCAGCCACCCCTCGCTCTTAGCCTTGTCGTACAGCCTGGTTCCCTGCACCGGCGTGCACACCGTCACCTGTTTGTACTGCACCAGCCCCTCGTCTTTTGCCTTTAGCAGTTGCGCCTCGGTGTAGGCCAGATCGATTGAGGTCTCTCCGTAATTGCCCACCATCAGGAATAGCCAGTTGGCAATGCCTGCTTTGTGCGCCGCTTGAAGCGTTGCCCAAATATCAGCCTCGTCTGTGCCCTTGTGCATGGTGTTCAGCACGGGCTGGCTAAAACTCTCGACTCCCCACATGATCACGCGGCAACCAGCGTCATACATCGCCTCGTAAACACTCGCATCGGTCTTGGCATTGCATCGCCCCTGGCACTTCCAAAGCAACCCCAACGGCGCTATCTTCTCGCAGCACGCTTTGAGCCACTCGCCTTGCTCTGCATTCAAGCCGACCATCTCATCGTCATAGACGAATACCGCCTTGATACCGCGCTCCTTCAATGCTGCCATGTCGCGGTAGACGTTCTCCGGCGGCGCGTACCTGATCTTGCTATGCCCGAACACCGGGTTGCCGCAGAACGTGCAGCTGTGCGGGCACCCTCGGCTCCACATCGCAATCCCTCCCGGTGCTGCGAGGTGTGGTTCGTTGCCCTGGTACGTCTCAGGTTTGGGATAGTGCTCTGCCCACAACGGCGCGGGTATCTGTTCAATTGGCGCTGCGATGCCTTGCACAATACCCGCCGGTTGTTCTGTTACGATGTTGGCAATGTTGCCTTCGCATTCGCCCACCACAGCGCAGTCTGCGCCCCACTCGATGGTTTCGGCTGCGTTCAGGCTCATGTGCGGACCGCCCACCAGGATGTAGCCTTTGTAGCCGATGTTCCTGGCTGCTCCGATGCACTCTCTCACGCCGCGTCGGGTATGCGTCAAGCAGGTGAATCCCATCACGCCCGGCCAGCGTCCCTTTTGGCTCGTGAAGGAGCTTGCGAACTGGTTGGGCGATATCCCCATCGCTTCCAGGTCGATCACGGTCACCTGGTGGCCAGCGTTCTGCAGCACTGCCGCCAGAATCGGCAATCCCAGCGGCGGATTCATGCGGTAGCGCATGCCGCCATAATGGAATTGCGGGGCATTAAAAAGCTGGATGGTGCTCATGCTGCATGATCCTCGAATACCACGCCCGATGTCGCCGTAGTGGTCGTCTGCCGGATGTCCGCCTCGATCTTTTCCAGCGCCGGTTTCCAATAGGTTTCAGCCACCAGGTCGGCGTCATAGTTCTTGGCGCCGTTGACCGCTTTGCGCTTGAGCATATCGCTGCTCTTGACCTTGTAGCTCTCTTCGAGGCACTGGTAGATGCTCTCGATATCCGGCCTGAATTGGTTCGCCATAAAAGGCGTTGCGAACGGCGTGTTGGTCGTTTTCCAACCCGCAAAACACAACTCCGGCATAGAACTGCAATCATTGACGATCACCGGACACCCGCAGGCTTGCGCCTCGATAATCGGCAGCCCGAATCCCTCGCCGTAACTTGGAGATAACAGCACGTTGGCCGCCTGGTAAAACGTGGCCAGCACCTGGGGCGGGTAGCCCATAATTAACCTGTACTGGTCGGCAAAGCGCAGATTCTCTTTCGGTATCCCTGCCAGTTGCGCATGCCCCTCCAAATCCTCGCCTGCCATCTCGACGCCAGTATGCGAGTGCACATACAGCATCGCCTTGGGGTGGTTCTTTACGAACTTGGCAAACGCAACGAACACCTCGCGGAACGACTTGCGGCTTGGCGCGCCTTTGTTGGCCGCTACCATCACCGCCAAATAATCGCAGTCGGTTACGCCCAGTTTGGCCAGCGCTTCTTCTCGGTTTCCCGGCTTGAATATGCTGGTCTCGATGCCGTGCGGGACGTACAACGGGTCGAGTCCGGCCTCGCGCAGCTTGGTCATGCCGTACTGGGCATAGCAGATCGGTTGCCATGCCGACTTGAGTGCCTGTACCACTTGCGGGGGCGCTGGATCGTGGTCAATCGGGAGCCAGGGAACCCAACGAAACTGCGCCGTAATCCGCGGGTCGAATATCCAACTGTCGTACAGCGTGATCACGATATCCGCCTTAGCTGCTTTGGCGTGCATGGCAAGAATATCGTTCCCATGCTGGCTGTACCCCTTTGGCCACACCTCGGCCTTTTCGCCGTTGACCTCGACGTTCAGCGGCATGCCCTCATGGCCATAGTTGGCTGCGATGGCCACGATCTTGTGCCCTAGCTTCTGGATGCGCCACCAGGCCTGCGCGGTCTGAGTTCCGTACCCGGTATTACACCACGGCGCGTTAGAAAAGAATAAAATTCGTAAACCCATAGTAACCTCTACCCCCTACACTATTGACACTGCCCCCCCTTGTTCCCGCCTGGCAGGTTGGGGGCTAACTTTTCGAGCGGCGATCAACCGCTCTAGCCAGGCGAGCTAAACACTAACTTAGGCCGCGTTGCCCTCGACATAGTTGAACGATACGGTCAGGTTCAGGGGAGCGATTGTGCCTGATTCGTCATACTTCAACGCCACATACCGTCCGCCTGTGAAGGTGCCTTCGGAGATAGTGAAATCCTTCGGAACCTGGGTCGTCCATGTCACGTTGGTCCCGCCCAGGATGCTGGAGATGGTGCCGACGTTCTCGGTGCCGTCCGTGCCATAGTCCAGCAAGGTCAATGCGATGCCGGTGCCTGCTCCCAGCGTGATCGTGGTATCGATGACCGCCCAGGCTTCAAGGATTTCCACGTGCGCACAGCGGTCAGATATCTTTGCCAAGAGAAACACATTGTCCTCGGTGGGGTCGGCAAAGTTAACGGTGATCGTGTGAACGTTGCTATATCCAAACATGATGATTACTCCTTATGCAATCGTACTAGCGAGAGCGACGCACATCACGCCCCAGAGCGGACGCCAGACACCAGCCGCGTACATCGCGCTCATGTTCAGTTCCCATGCGCGCTTGGACGCGTCGCGTTCCGGCTCGATGGTGATCGGCTTCCTGAGGTCAAACGCCAACGCCCACGGGTTGAACACCAGGTTAAAGGCGTCATTCCCCACTTTCTTGATGTTGGCCGAGTAGAAGATGCCGTCCAACCCCGGCACGTTGCCCACGTAGAAATTACGCATCACTTCGTCCTGGAACTGTGGCGCGTTGGTGACGGTGGCGCCCACGGCAGCCGCTTCCATCAACGGCTCCCACGAGTTCGGGTGCAACACAGCGTAATAGGGACGGGGGACGCCCGCTGCGCGCAGGTTAGCCACTGCCGCGTACAGGTAGCCCCACGTCATGGCAGAGCCGGTAGCGCCCACGGACCCGCCGGTAAAGCTCACGCCGGCAGCAAAGATGTCAGCATCCATCTTGTCGGCTGCACCTTTGGAGAGCTCCATCGCAGCGCCTTCGCGGATGTCCTGCGCCGAATAGGTCTCGCGCATACGGTCGGTGATCAATGCCTGTGCGCCGATTTCGCTTGGCGTCAGCGTCGAAAGGCTGGTCTTGCCAAACACGGTCGGGTTGCTCATGTCATCGGTCTCGCCAATAGCAGTAGGCGTGATGCTAGGGAACGTGGCCAGGTTGCGCGTCTGATCGCCCCGGCCATCGCTGTAGTATTTGACCAGCCGCGTAGCAATGGTCTGCTCGTGGATGGCAAATACCGCGTCCTCGTAAATGTTCGCAAACAGGCTGTTCAGTGAACTAACCTGAGAGATTCCTGTGGTCATGTTGCTCCTTAACTAAAACTACTACTCTTTGATGGGTACATAGCCTCCGCCCAGTGAAGCGCCTGACGATCCGCCGTACATCCGCGCGCGCTTTTGCGCTGCGGTCTCTCCCGTCTGCGCACCGGCTCCCGGGTTGCTTGGCGATTGCGCACCGAGTAAGGTTGTCGCCAACAGGTACGGCTTGGCTTTCGCCAGTGCCGCCAGTTGTTCTGCCAACCCCTCGACACTGCCATCGTCAGCCACCTTGAGCTTGGCTTTGTCGATGAACGATAACGCATCAGCAGGGTCGCGGAATTGCAGCCGTGCGGCCTCGCTCACCGCGCTCGAACGGATCAACCGCTCTTGCGCCAGTGTCACCGCGCCGTCACGTTCGGCCTGCAGCTTGGCGATCTGGTCCTGCAACTTCTGAGCTTCGGTCTTACCAGCCTCTGTTGCCGCTGCCTCTTTAGCCTCCAACTCAGCCAACCGCGTTCGTCTCGATGCGGCTTCTTTGTTGGCGTCTTTCAAGGCCGCCTGTGTCTTTGCTAAACTCTCGCGCAATTGTTCAAGCGTCTCGCCTGTTGGTTGCGCTGGCGGCGTTGTGGCCGCTGCACCCGGCGTCGCGCCGGCATGTTCTGTGCCCGTCACGGGCGTAATCGGATCTGGCATTCTGCTCCCTATTCAACTATTAACGACGCATCTCGCGTTTAACACCTACTTCTTCTTAGGCTCCGGTCGCCGTTTGCGCTCGCCTTCTCTGTTTTCCTTCAACCGTCTGTCCGGTGGTGTGCCCTTCGATGGTTTACCGCCCATGTTCTTGCTCCTATGATTTACTAAACGGCGCCACACCAACGCTATCGCCCCACTCATCGCTGTGCACCGTCTGCGCCATATCCCGAAACGTAAACTTGCCGGCCTTGTAAGCCGCGTACCTGTCTGCGCCCATAATCGCCTGCTGCTGCACGTCCAGCAGTGAGTTAAAGTATTCCTCTCCCGTCGGGATGTCCCCCACGGTTTCCGGCACGCCTTTGATGCCCAGCTCCTCGAATGTCGGCGTGATCGGCGCCATCGTGCACCTGCCGTTGGGATGATCGTCCAGCGTCTCGCTCATCGGGTGCACTGTGCCGTGCATCGCCAGGCAAGCCAGGCACGGCTCGTTGTTAATCGCCGCGTACCAGACCCAACCCTTGACCACATGCGGGTTATTAAGGTACGTTGCCCTGGTCGCGTACCTGAATGCCCGGTTGGTCTCTGTTCTGGCAATGCACAACGCCTTCGACAAAGGCATCCCCAGCGCCGGATCGAGCGCCTTCAATATCTCGCGCGCCGTCTTGCGTGAACCGACGCCCGTAATCAAGCCCTTCACCAGTTGGTCGCCCACCTGCTTGGCTGCCACATCGCCCCACCTGGCCAGCGTCTTGCTTGCCAACGGCGATTGCTCCTGCAGAGCGCCCACCAATGCCGTCACTGACTCTTTCGGCATACGTTGCAGCACCGCGCTGATGGAGGCCTGCGCCGCCTGAGGGAACATGTCCAGGATCATCTGCTCCCCAGCTCTGGCACCGGCGTCAACCGCCTGGATCTGCGCTGTGCCCGTCACGTCATCGACCACCACGCCGTAGCGGTTCAGTTCGGCGCGGATGTCGCTCATCACCTTTTTGTAGCCGTCCAACTTCTTCAACGCTGCCGGAGTCATCGCCTGCTCGCGCATAGCTTGCTCGATGAGCGCCCGTGCATCGGCCTGAATCAGTTGGTACGAACGCAGGTATGAATCGGTCAGCCGCTTGACCGCTGCCTGGTCGATGGACGCTGCCTGCTTCATGTATTTGGCGACGATGCTCTGGATCGGCTCTGCCAACTAGACTCCCTGCACCTTGTTTGTAAGTAGCATTCCTATTACGGACCGCAGGAACAGGATTTGTTCCGTGTCCGCCTTGTGAATGTCCTCAAGTGAGTAACCGCCTGTCTGTGGTGCCTCTTTTGGTTCCAGGCTTTCTTGCAGTGCCTGCATAACCACCAGGGCCGCGTCGGTGTCGCATACGATAGTCGGATCCGGCTCCTCACCCTCACGTAGAATCTGATGAGGTAACATCCCACTGATTGGCGCTAAGTAGGCTGCGCCTCCATCTTCTGTCCTGCCTTTCGCGTAAATAGCCAGTTGTCCGTCTTCGATCTTTTTGACTAACAGCTTGATCAGCATTAGACCCCTTGTCCCTGGTTGAACTGCCTCAGAATCAACGAACCCACATTGCCCGAGCGTAAATCCTCCGCACTGCTTTCGGCAGTGATCTTCTCGTCTTCGCTCTTCGGGTCGTATCCTCGTTTCGCCTGGACTGTACTTTTGGCCGCAAGACCTCGATCGAGGTCAAAGCCGTCTTCCGCCATCGCTTCCGTAGCATTTACTGGTAATGGATCAGCCCAGTCCAACCTCGTAACGTTGCCGTCGCCGTGCCCTGCCATCTCCAGCGCGCGCCGGTTCAACTCAATGAGCATATCGCCGTAGGTGCAGCGCTTGGCGTCGGTCTTTTCAATCAGGTCGCCGTGCAGGATGCGCAGCGAAAACCCCGATTGCGCGCCCACTGTCAGGTTATGCGGCGTCAGGTTGGGCACCCGGCCGGAACGCATACAGGCCTGCTCCAGGCGGTCATAAAAGTTCAAGCTGCTCGAAAGGTCACTCTGCATTTCCAGATTATGCAGCTCGCCCGTTGGTCCGTTGATGATCATCATTTCATCCGGCCCGATCTCGGCTTGCGACTTCTGGAATCCGCGCCCCCACGTCTTGGGATGGCTGTGATAGCGTAAGATGCGGTTGGTCTTGGATGCCACATAGTTGAGCGCGTCCTGTTCGTCGAGATCCTCCAGGTCGCTCAGCCCATATAACGCGCCGGGGCATGGGATGTTCTGGCAGTCGATGATCGGCGGCCAGTTGTACGGCCACGGGTCGATGTCGGGATACGCCGGATCGGGCTCATATCGGTTGCCTTTGCTCACGCGGTGGATCTCGCTCCAGCGACCGGTCGCGCTGTCCTTGACAATATCCGTCTGCCTGTTGACCGCTTTACCGTCTGGACCTTGCTCTGTCCATTCGATCAGGTAGCGGTATGCCGCCTCGATGTCATCGCCGTTCCAAAAGCAGGTGACGTATTCCGGGTCAATCAGCACAAATCGCGCCAGGCCGGGTCCGTAATAGTCCTTTAATATTTTGATGAACACATGCCCGAATATGGCGCCCTGGGTTGCGCACTTGAGCAAAAACGTCATCTTGCGGTTGCGCGCCCATATCTGCTTGAGCGCACCCTCGGCTGACGTCTGGCTTCCTTCCTCTAGTTGGAATCCGACTTCCTTGCCAAACAGGAAAGCTGCACCCTTGTCCACGATGTAGCGCGCCAGGTTGATTACCAAGTTGTCGTTGGGCTGCCCTTCGGCCACCTTCAGCGATTGCCGTTGCTCGCCGTGGTAGTACTGCCAGCGGCGCTTGTAATCGGCCAGGCGTCCTGATTGTGCTGCTTGTTGTCGTTGCTGAAATTGGTTGGCTGCCAAGTCAAGCATTTATCTCACCTACCTATACAGGCCGGGCATGGATTCGACGCCTTGCTCGTTATCGCCTTCGTGCGCATACCTTCCGGCGTCTATCAGGTGCTCATATCCTGCCGCCGGAATCGGTAACTGATGCCCGCCTGCGTCTTCTTTCCAATGGAACTGCCTCAGCTCGTTTTGCACGTTGATGCACCCAGTGTCCACCACGATGGTCTGCTGTTGCAGCCACTGGATACCGAACAGCACCGAGTCCTTACCCTTTTGCGCGCCCACTGCCGAAACGCCGTGCATCTGCAACTCCGCTATCGACTTGGGTTCTGCGCTATCACACGTCACCATCTGAGTCCCGATCTTGGCTTTGATGCGCTCTGCCAGCACATCGTTGGTCAGGCCTGTCTCGTACAGTTCATCATAGACATAGATCGTCTTGGTCTTGCGGTCGTAATGCGACACCCACAACGCAGCCGGATCGGATGAGAATCCAAAGTCCAGGCCGTTGCGGTGGTTGGTAAACTGCGCCTGCATACCGCTCAAATCCTCTACTCTCCAGTTCGTAAAGATGACGTGGCCGAGCAGACCCCAGTTTCCGCAAGTGTAAACGTCATAAAAGTATTTATCCTTTTCGTTCTCTAGTCCGGCTATATCCTCAGCCGTCAAAAAGCGATTGTCTTTATAGGTAGTTTTTAATATCGAAAGGCCGTCGCCGTGATACTCTGTCTGTGTGTCAGCCCAACCTATGCTCTTAAAGTATTCCTCGAATATCCAGTGCGTTTGTAGTATCGGGTTGAATGAGAGTGTCATCCTTTTGGGCACGTCTTCATCTCCCCCACGCTGGCGTTTGAATAACTGCTTAACTGTTGCCCTGTCGCATTCTGTAGCCTCTTCTATCCATAAATCAGTCCACGCGCCCTTAGCCGGTACGATTGACTTGATTTTCTCAGTATCATCCAATCCAATAAATGCAATCTGGTAGCCATTGAGACAATGAATCAGATAGTCGCTTTTGTTGATGTGAAAGAACTGCGAAACGCCCCACTCATCTATTACCCGACATATCTCTGCAAAGACTGAGGTTTTCATTGTCCTTGCCGTCTGTCTGCATACTAGATAATTACGCCTACTCCCATTCTTCATAACATCTTTGACGCATCTTTGTGCTATGAACCGCGATTTCCCACTGGAAGCGCCACCAAACAGGATTTGAGTTCTACTCATACAATCTAGGTACGGCATATAGACCGAATTAAAAATAACAGGATCAATTTTTACTTTCGGCACTTGTCGTTGCCTTGCGCCGCGCCCAATACTCTTGCATCTTTACCCTTTGATGCTCTATTTCTTCGGGAGTATGTTTGTGGGACGCATAATTATTGCCTCTGGCAGCCTCGCCGATTTTCCTTTTGGCTTCATCAGTATGTCGATATGTGCGATTTATCTCACTCAGCTTTCTCCGTGTTTCTTCGGATGGGCAATACCCCATCATCCTAGCACTCACGGCACATTCAGCGATGACAATAAAATCAAAGCTATCTCTGCCATAATAATCCCAAGCATGCTGCAAATGTCTACTGTGATGGTTTTTATTTTCTAGTCTGGATACGTGCCTTTTCCACCGTTCTGTTATGTTAGAAGATGACCCAACATATCTATGCCCGTTTATCTTGTTTACAATGGCATAAATCCCACTAATCGCCATGTTTTTTTACCGTAACCTCGATGACTAATTCTTTCCCGTCCGAACCGCTTAATTCTGCCTTGTCTGGCGCTATCCCGACGCATTTCAGGATTGCCATTGAGGCTTGCAATCTTACCGCATCATCACGGGTGCTTGCGCGCGATAGGGTTATAACCGTTTGGGCTGCCTCTTCAGCCGCCGCTTGAAACCGGCGCTTAGCTGACATAACTCGCGCGTCTTCTATTTCCTTGCGCCGTAACTCAAACTCAGGTTCAGCAAGCCAATATTGAATCAGCCTTTTAGAAACGCCACACTCAACGGCTATTCCCGCTTGGTCTTTTTCGCCTTCTATTATTAGAGATAGCGCTAATCTGCGCTTTTTATTCCACTTGAACATTTAAGAAGCCTCATAAAACGCAATAAAACGAAATAGATTCAATGCCTATGGCTGGGTGCTGGCAAGCTCGGCATTTTTGATGTTGATTATCCACATCAGATCGACTCTACTCCCCAAGAATCCTGGCTCTACGAGCTAGTCAAGTAACTATCCCCACGCTCGCTCTGGCTGACGCCTGCGGCACTCGGACTTTCATCGGTTCACCCCGAGCTTCACGGTACGGGCACCCTTATTCACCATCTCACCCAGATA